>Ga0209174_10000262_pt1 | contig 40428 bp, 33 predicted proteins | sample JI91814BDNA_FD_187505 | JGI IMG/M metagenome (GOLD analysis project Ga0209174, IMG submission 187505) | Wastewater effluent complex algal communities from Wisconsin, to seasonally profile nutrient transformation and Carbon sequestration -... | ecosystem: Engineered > WWTP > Effluent > Algae...
CAATTTGCTATATGTTCTTCTTTTATTTTACTGTTTTTCATCCCCACATATTAGCAGTTCCTAATGCATTTGCATAGGTGGGGATTTTTAAGCGGTTACCTTTAAAAAGAGTTTAATCAAGGCATTATTATCATTGGCAGCCGCAAGGATAATAGGCGTCACTCCATCTTTGTTTTTATCAGTTACATTCGCTCCCTTCTTTACGAGTAGCTTTGCCATTTCTGTATGATTTTGAAAGGTTGCATGATAGAGAGGTGTTCTATCATCATAGTCTTTCGCATTTATATCCATTCCTTTTTCTAATAAATATTCTACTGTTTCTATACGATCATGCATCGAAGCTATCATTAATGCATTAAATCCTCGATCATCCTTGTCTTCCAATGTAGCGCCATTTTGTAGAAAAAAATCAATTACCTCAGTTCCGCTACCAAGTGCCGCCGATAAATAAGGTGATTGTCCAGAGTTGTCACGAACATTTATTTTAGCACCTGCTTTGATCAATAATTTGACAATATCGAGACTCCCAGAAATCGCCGCAAAATGAATTGGTCTTTCGCCAAAGCTATGCACCTCATTAACATTAGCCCCTCGTTTTATGAGTAAGTCAACTATCTCAGGCAGGTTCCGAGAGCAAGCCAGTGAGATTGCAGTATGTCCTAAATCATCCTTGATATTTACATCAACACCATTATTTATCAATAATTTAGCAACTTCAACATATTTCATCATAATAGCGATTTGAAGCGGAGTATATCGATCTCGACTTTCTATTTCGCTTAGATTTGAACTTACATCAACACCTTTTTTAATTAAAACTTTTATAGTTTCAATGTCATTGTCCCAAATTGCTTTCTTTAAATCGGAAGCAGTATTTTCAAAGACAGCGAGGAGAAAAATGAATATAACGATAACTTTTAATGTATAAAGTCTTTTCATAGCGGATAAACCTTGTTCACTTACCTTAAAGAAATGTATTTATTTTGTATTTCCAATTCACAAAAGCTGGCTGACAACAGAATCAAAGATTTGCGCAATTATAAATCAAAATTAAGATTGCTAGTTTTAGTTTATTCATAGAGTTTATTTTGTCTCGTTGATAAATTCACTCAAATCGGGATGGTTTAAAATCTCACTAATCAGAGTTTGGATAGTGGGAAGAATCTTATCCGTATCATATGGACATCCGTTTAAAATGATCCAGGGAGGATTGAAGTCAGATTCTACAGAATAATTCTTTTTATTATTTATACTAACATCCATTATAAATTTTCTTTTTCCAATTGGAAAGTTAGCAAGGATAAAACTTACCTTTCCGGATAAAACAATATTAGCCCCTTCATCATAGACTTCTGCAACTTCTAGTTCATCCCTTATTCCTTCTTTAATATAAGTCGCATAATCAGGATTAGCTTTTATATCATTGATACCATTGCAATAAACTTTGATAGCTGAAGTTTCCCGAAACTCTCCGAGTTTGATTTTTAGATTGGGATACTTTGTTTTAATTTTTTTAGCATCGATGATATTTTGTTTAGATAAAGAATAGGGAGGAACGGTGATTGATATACAATTTGTAATTGTAAACAGAAACAGGATTGAAAAATATTTATATATAATTATTCTTTTTAATTTTATAGTCATAGGTTTCAATTGTATTTCGATTTCACAAAAGCTGGCTTACAACAGAATCAAAGAGTTGCACAATTTCCGAAATGGATTTTTCTTCAATAGGTTCATGCATATCCGTGTTATCCACTGGATGAATGTGCCAACCTATTCGATTGTCTTTGTCTAAACCCCAAATTCGATTATTTTCAAAAAGTAATGTAAAGGAAAGAGTAAAGGAATATCTTCTTCTATTGAAAGTTGTATAACGAACTTCAAGCGCATAATCCCTCTTTAACAGAACTTTTCCTTTAATATATGTTTCAGAAATTAGCCAAAACTCAATGCTCTCTACATAACTAAGTGAATTTAGTGCGCTAGTGAGTTCTTGTTTGAATTGTTCAACGTCCATTTTTCTTTAAAGTCCTCATAGAATTCAATCCCAGCGATAGCACCTTCCCAGTCGTGGAACTCTTCTATCTTAGACCAGTCTTTTCCATCCCATTCTTCACTTTTGGTTTCTTCGTATTCTTCAAAGCTCATTCCTTTTTTCTCGCGCATTGTTTTGTCTAACAATTTACAATAATTGAGTCTGGCTTCTATGTAGTTAAGCAAAAGTTTGCGCACACTTGCTTCAAGCTCTACTTCTTTCGTAAGGTCTTTTAATTGTTGCAATAAAGAATCAGAAATCATACTTTACGTTTCCTGCAATAATTGCGTTTGTCAATAGAAAAAACTTTTCAAGATTACCATGCGAAGGCGAAGGGCGCGACCAGGCGCAGGGCGGAATGAACACCGAGAGCACCGATAACGGATACGATGGGATGAATCCAAAACATTTTTTATCGTATCTTCTATCGTTCTTTTATCTGTGTCCATCGGTGGTAATCTGTTTTCCCTCCCCAAAAAAGCATTTATTTTTTAACATGCAATTAGAACACTGTATGTATGAAACAAAAATCTGTTAGTTTAAAAGAAGGCTATGTAGTCTCGAGAGAATTAGAAGAAGCTCTTCTAGTAGCAGAGGTTACAGGTAGACCACTTCTTATCAAGGGCGAGCCTGGAACCGGCAAAACGCTATTAGCCGAACATATATCTAAGACACGCAATCTTCCTATTTTTAAATGGCATGTTAAGTCTACTAGTCTTGCAAAAGATGGACTTTATTTTTATGATGCAGTGTCTCGCTTAAATGATTCCCGTTTTAACGAGGGAAAAGATAGAGACAAAGTTCATAATATTGAAAATTACATTCGTATGGGACCACTCGGGCTGGCTTTTGAGTCCAATGTTCCGTCTATCGTTCTAATTGACGAGATTGATAAAGCTGATATAGAATTTCCCAATGATTTACTACTTGAACTCGACCAGATGGAATTTGTTGTCATTGAAACAAATCGAGTTGTAAAAGCAAAACAGCGTCCTCTTACGATTATTACATCAAACAATGAGCGCGAACTTCCCGATGCATTTTTACGTCGTTGTATATTTCATTATATTGAATTTCCTTCGAAAGAACTCATGGAAGAGATAATACGCGTTCACCTCCCGGACATTGACTCAACTCTTATCCAATCTGCTATGAAAACATTTTACAAAATTCGCCGCATGGAAGATATGAAGAAAAAACCTTCCACGAGTGAGCTACTTGATTGGATTCAAATTCTACTCTACCAGGGTGCTAGTTTAAATCCAATGGATAAAATTCCTTTCCTCGGCGCGCTTGTTAAAAACGAAGAAGACTTACAACAATATGCGGGTCAACTTCATGTTCCAGCGAAAGAGTAGCTAATCGATGTTTACCCAATTTTTCTACAGGCTAAAGAATAGAAAAATTCCAGTCTCAACAGCGGAATTGATTGATTTACTAAAAGCGATTTCTTATTTCTCTGAGAAGCGTGGCTCGCTTTCTGTAAATGAATTTTATTCTATATCGCGCAATTGTCTTGTCAAAGATGTAAAATACTACGACGACTTTGATTTGATTTTTGCAGAAGTCTTTAAAGGTCAAATTGGAGAGACTAACGAGATGAAGCCTCTCATCGAAGAATGGCTCAAAAAAGCTATTGACAGAGAAATTCCACAAGAGCAAAAAAACGCTGCGATTAAGCTTGATTACGAAGAAGTTTTAAAGAAATTAAAAGAAAGATTAGAAGAGCAAAAAGAGCGCCACGATGGCGGAAATAAATGGGTCGGCACAAAAGGAACCTCTGCCTTCGGCAACTCTGGATTTAACCCCAATGGAGTCAGGGCAGGCGGAGACTCGAGCGGCAAAACAGCATTTGATGTAATCGACGAAAGACGATTTAAAGACTACCGCACTGACGAAACTCTCAATGTGAGGCAAATCAAAGTTGCCCTAAAGAAATTGCGCTATCTCAAAAAAGAAGGACGATTGGAATTTTCCATTCAAAAGACAATCGACAAAACTTCCGAGAATGGCGGCGAATTAGAATTAGTCCACGAGAGGTCTCGAAAAAATGACTTGAAACTTTTACTTCTAATGGATGTAGGCGGAAGTATGAGTCCTCACGCCGCCCGAGTTAGTAAATTATTTAGTGCGAGTCATCAACTCAATCACTTCAAAGAATTTCACTATTACTACTTTCACAATATCATCTACGACGCTGTCTTTACTGACGCCAGTATGTCTAAGAAAGTTTCCGTTTCTAAACTCACAAAAAAATTTCGCCCTGATACAAAAGTGATTTATGTCGGCGATGCCTCGATGCACCCCTATGAGCTTTTTAATAAGACAGGAATGTATGATTATTATGGTTATGGATATTTAAAAAATACGAAGCAAGATGTAAAATTAAAAACAGGACTTGAAAGACTTCGTGATCTCACAGAATATTTTCAAGATTCAGTTTGGCTCAATCCTGACGATAGACGTTACTGGCATCATGAAACAATTGAGGCTATTTGGGATTTGTTGCCAATGTATTTTTTAAGTATTGATGGGCTACAAAGGGCAGTTAAGAAACTTTTGGGTAAATAGAAATATACTCCTATTCAGTTCAAGCTGAAATCCTTAATTCCAGAAATTCCAGCAGCTAACTCCTCGACTAATAAGCGATATTGGGAATCTTAATATCTACAAATCAATATTGGAAAATTTCGGAATGACAATTTTCAACACCTTTTAAATTAGTTGAATTGTAAAAAACCTTTTGGAGTGAGTTCATGCTTCATGTAATTCTTTTTATTGTTTTCTTTTTTTCTCAAACTTTTCTTTTTTCCCAAACCACGGAAAAGTTCGGCAATTTAGTTTTAGTTCCTCAATCAGGTCATACTGGTTTTATAAATCATATTTCAGTTAGTGCGGATAATCGATATTATCTTACATCGGGTAATGGGAAGTCTATTCTTAGAAGTGCGGATGGCAGGATGATTCGTACATTTTCTGATCCAAGCTCTGAGAATGGGATAAATTATTCAGTTCTTTCGCCGGACGGAAATTATATAGTCACTGCGGGAGATTTTTTAGAACTGCGGGACATTAAGGGAAATCTAATTCAGAAACTTGTGACTAATTCATCTGCATCTTATCAGCCGATAGTATTTTCGAGAGACAGCAAATTATTTTTGGTATTCCAGGCGACTGATAAAACTTTTCAATGGTTTGACACGAAAGGAACTCTGATTAAATCAATTCAATCAGAGACAGGCTCATCAAGCTTTGATCTTTCTCCTGACGCAAATAGGATTATTTCTGGGGGACAGTATCATGAAAATTTAGAAATTTGGAATAAGGATGGAGTTTTACTTAAATCAATAAAGGCATATTCCTACGGAACACGCTTTGTGAAATTTTCTCCGAATGGAAAAAGTATACTTACAGTTGGAAATTCAGACAGAGGGTTTGATGAAACGGTTAAGCTTTGGGATTCGGATGGAAAATTCCAAAAAGAGTTATACCGTTTTGAAAATTGTGGAAATAGTAATCGAATCAATAGTTTGAGTTTTTCTTCGGATGAGAACATCTTTATAATTTCTTCTTGTAATCAGGCTGTATTGATGGATATAGATGGCAAAGTGAAAAAGAAAATAGAGAATGTTAAGGAGACTTATGCTGTTTCATTCTTTGGCAAAACAATATTAGTCGGTGATGGACTAGGAAATATTTTGCGATACGATGAAAATGGAAATTGGATTGGTAAAGATTTAAAAGCTGCCAATGAAATTGTTTCCATGGATTTGAATGAAAATTCTATTTTATTGAGTGGAGGACGGTTATTGAATCTCGACACGGAGTTGATAGAGGATATTTCTATTGAAGAAAATAATTGGGGAAAGTTTACTAGTGACAATAAATTTATTTTGCTAAGGGAAAAAGATAAATTAGTTCTCTATGATCGAGTTTCTAGAAAGAAAATACGAGTAGTAAGTGAAGATATTGAAATGCCATGGAGCTGGCATTCTCTTTCGAAAAATAATCGAATTCTTACTATTTATCCTGGAGAAGAAATAAATGTTTTAGATTTAAAAGGAGAAGTATTGAATTCTCTGAATATGAAAAAAAATAAATTATCATTTGCTTTGATTTCTCCGGATGGAAATCATCTCCTGGCTATGAGTGAGAAAAATTTACAAGTAACTGACTTGAAAGGCAAAGAAATTTATAACATTAAGGAGCGCGCTCCTGATGATTGGTTTGAATTTCTATTTTCAACAAATGGAAAATTTATATTTATTAATACAAAAAATAAAATAGACGTCTACAATTCACAGGGTGAATTTTTATTTCTCCTTCCTCATTACTACGTAACTAATATTATCTCCTCCCCGGATGAAAAATTATTTTTGACATCAAGTGATGATAATACAGTAAAGCTATGGGATCAAAATGGAAAATTGCTAAAAACAATTTCAGGTTACGAAGGCAGCATTACCGGGTTGGCTTTTTCGAAAGACGGAAAGTTTGTGTTAACTTCTTCCCGGGATGGATTAATTCGTTTTTTTAAGATAGCTGACGGGAGTCTTGCTGTTTCTATTCTACCGACTGAATACGGAATAATTATAATTAGCCCCGATGGACGATTTGATCATGCTGACAATAGGGCTTTGCAGTTCTTAACTTATCGTAAGGGAGGAACAAACGAATTAATTTCATTAGACCAAGTCTTACAAAGATATTATACTCCTGATTTATTTAAGAAAATAATAAATGGGACTTTGCCCAAATCAAACGTAGATATATCATCAGCGCTTAAGAAGAATTTGCCGGAGTTAAAACTAGAACTAGGTTCACAAAATAGTGGCAAAATTGATTTGAATATAGAAGCATGTGATAAAGGTGGAGGCTTACAGAATATAGCCGTATACCAAAATGGAAATTTGATTCACGAAGAAAATTATACTGCACTTACTCAAACCGGAGCCTGCAAAACTGGAACGGTTACTCTTAATTTGGCGGACGGACAGAATGCATTTAAAGTAAGTGCTTATAATTCTGCTAATATCAAAGCCGAATCGCCAACTCGAGCGGTTACATACGTTTCGCCAGAATCCCTTAAACCACAACTCCATATTTTAATGGTGGCTATTGATGATTATGTTTCAGTTCGTTCTAAATTAAAATTTGCTGTGAAGGATGCAATTGGTTTAAAAGAGTCTTTGCAAAAATATGGGAAAGGAGCTTTTGGAAAAGTAAATTTTTACGAAGTATACAACGCAGCAGGAGTTAAGCCAGGAATAGTAAATGCATTTAAAAATGTTAAGAATAATGCGAAGTTAAATGACACAGTTATAGTATTTTTTTCAGGACATGGGATGTCTGTAGATGGTAAATTTTATTTTATCTCACAAAATATTACAGATGCTAGAGAAATAGAGGCAAAGTCACTTTCTGATTTTAATCAAAAATACCAAGCCTGGGAAAAGTTTGCTAAGCAAGCATCAATTTCGAGTGATGAAATTAGCCAGGCAATCACACAAATCAAAGCGAAGAATAAAATGCTTATTGTTGATTCCTGCTATTCCGGTGGAGGTTGGCTTTCAAAGGTCAATGAAGCCAAAGTGGAAGAAAAAATGGAAGACCAAAAATCCGATATGGTCAAGAAAAGTAATTTAACAGGGATAGCGATGATATCTGCTGCCCAGGCTTTTCAAAAAGCGAATGAGAATGGAGAAATTGGTCACGGGTTTTTGACGTTTAGTCTACTTGAAGCAATGAAAATTGAAAAAGACAGGGGAAAGATTACAGCATTTTCCGTTATTCCACAGGCAGCTAAAAAAGTTCGTGATCTTTCCATTCAATATCAAAAAAAGCAAATTCCCTTTCAGTCTACATCTGGTGTTGACTTCGAACTGAGCGATTAATTTACTGCGTAGGAAAAATCATTGACTAAGCTAACTTGGAAATTACACTTTCAAGAAATTAAACTCAGGAGAGTGTTTTATGAAACAAATTTCAATTTTATTTTTTCTTTTTAGCTTTTTATTTTCTACGGGTATATGGGCGAATGCAAACTCTACAAAAGCAGATTCAAATGTATTCACAGTAAAAGACAAAAAAGGCAAAGGGAAAAACCAGGTAAAAGAACCGAAGAAAGAAAAAGAAGAAAAATCGGAAGATAATTCTGAAGAAGAAGAGGGCGAGGGAGAAAAAGGTTTTGGTGGAAATAAATATAAATTCGATAAGAATAAAGACAAAAAGAAAAAATAATCTCCAATACGGATTGGTTAATAATATTGTAACATCTTATTAGCCAATTCAAAAAATAAAATTAAACTAAGGTGAACCATGTTTATAAATTTCTGTATAAAAAAAATTTTTTCAAAGTTTAGAACGGATAATCGTATTTTGCCACGAACGATTTATAAACTTGTTTTCCTGTTTCTAATAGCGCATACTTCTATTTTTGCGCAAAAAACAGCGACACCTGAATCAAGCACTTCTGGTTTTAAAATAGAACATTTTGGAATAATGGATGCTTCGGAAGATCATTATGAAATGGCAATATGGGGATCTGATGAAGAGGAGTTATGCAATATTATAAAAGAATTTGATAAAGATCGTAATTTTAAAGTCAAACTCTCTGGTATTAAAACAGAAATTTATAAAAGTTCTTTATTTACTGGAGTTGACCCAAGATTCCAGGGATTTATTTTTAATGCTTTTGACACCATTCCGCCTAACGCTAATACGAAGTTAGAATTATTTCTCTCTAAAAACGGGAAAGAAAAAAAAATTGATGAGATGATTGTAAACATTCCTCATACTTCAGGAACTGAAAAACAACCAAGTATAGCTCGGTTAAAGCCAAGTGGAGGAGTAGTCGGAGATACAATAGTCATAGTAGGAAAAAATCTTGGTAGAGACATTGATAAAATTGATATTTATTTGCATGATCCTTCTTTGGATGAAAAAAAAGCCGCTGAAGTTGATACACCAGAAAAAGAAGTAACTGAGAATAAAAACTTTTTCCAGAAAATATTCTCCGCGCTTCAAAGCTTTTTCCAGAGCCTATCCTCCTCGATTCAAAGTTTTTTTCAAGCGGAAGAAAAAATTGCAGAGAAAAAAGTGAAAACCTGTCTCGAATATCCGGTGAAAGATGAAACGAAACCTTCTCAATACAATACAATGATAACTAAACTATCTCCAGCTACTTTATCCCAGCCAGATGCAAAGACAGGCTTACAAGAGTTATCCTTTAGCATCCCGGAAAATATGGATCAATTTGCAAATAGAAATTTTATTCGAAGAAATTTAAAACTTAGAATTAATGTAAATGGACGTAATAGTCATTTTGCGTCTCTTACTTTGCTTCCTGAAAATTGGAATATTAAAATTATTCTCTTTACTCTCTTAATGACAATTTGCACCATTGGAACAGTAGCATGGATACTTGGCAAATGGAATATATTGCCAAATATTTTACTAGATGTAGAGACTAACACTTATAGCCTTTCCCGATTTCAAGCATTTGCCTGGACAGTCGTTTTACTTGGGAGTTATTTTTACATTGCCATCTGCACCGGGTTAGTTTTACGGGATGGAGTGATTCCTGATTTTAATCCTTCCCTAATTGGGTTAATGAGTATTAGCTACACTGGTCTTATCTCATCTCATTTCCTGGGAAAGAAAAATCCTAAAAATGAAATCAAAGGCCAGCCACCTGAACTAAGTAATTTATTTGCGACAAACGGGAATATTGATATTTCCAGACTACAACTTCTTTGTTTTACAATAGTTGCTATCGCAGTCTATTTATATAATTTGATAATTTCGAATACGCTTAATGGATTGCCGGATATTCCACCTACACTACATGGTTTACTTTTGACTAGCCAGGGAAGTTACATTGGTAGCAAAGTATTTGGAGATAAAATTGCAGTGAATCGAATTTTTCCGAATGTTTTTTCAATTACTGAAAAGGAGATTGAATTTAATATGGTCGGTGGTGGGTTTGTAGAAGGAATCAAAGTTATGTTAGAAGGTTCGGACAAACCACCAGTAACCGCAACCTATTCAAGTCCTTCTAGTATTAGTTGTAAACTTTTATCTGATAAAATAGCAGGAAAGAAAAATTTAATTTTAATTCCTCCTGTCGGAGCGAGCATTACACTGATTGGAGTCCTTGAGATTCTAGAAAAAGAAAATTCTGATACAGTAGAAATTGAACCTGAAAAAAAAGAAGCGGAATCAAAGTCTAAGAAAAAATCAAAAGCATAAGGAGATTATAATGAAGATTAGATTATTTATATTACTATTTTGCGCTGTATTTTTAAATGCATCGTTATTTGGATTTTACCGGATTGCAGAAGAGGAAGTGATTCCAATGCAAAAAGCAAAAACCAGAGAGGATAAAAAGAAACCCGAAAAGGAAGAGAATAACACAAAGGATTCCAAAGATTCACAAGAAGAGCCTGACAAAGACTCTAAAGATAAATCTATAAGAGATAAAATTAAAGATAAGTTTAAGAAAGATAAGGAAAAAAAAGAAGGGGGACGCTTTGGAGATAAAAGATTTTAGTTTTAAAAAAGGTTTTATTCTTTTTACCATTTGCCTTTTTCTACCCACGTTTATTTTTGCTCAATCCAAAAATAAAGAAGTTGAGGTTAATGCAGAGTATTCGATAGAATACATTGATTCACTTGATTTGTCTAAAGGTGATTTTCGCATGGCTATTCGCGGAGACAATGTAGATGAAATGATTGATATTCTAAAGGGTAACAGTGATAAACTTTTTAGAGTAGAAATTGGGGGAACTAAAACTCAAATCTACCCGGGATCTGTATTTCAAGAAAGAAAAAATCTTGTTGAATTTTATATCAATGCTTACAATAAAATTCCATTTGGAAAAGTAAATGTTGTATTGTCTTTAGACGAGCCAAATAAACCAAATCGACGATTGGATCAGGCAGTGTTTGCTATGCCTCAAAACTACGAGGAAGACAAACAGCCATTAGTCACAGGACTTTCTCCTATGGGTGGGGTGATTGGAGATACAATAACCATGTCCGGGAAAAACTTTGGATCTGATGTAGATAAGATAGATATTTATTTTTATGATCTAGATGATAATACAATTGATATGGAATTGCCGGACAGTTTAGAAAAGAGTGAATACCAACCAATCGAATACATGCAGATGCGAGCTAAGACTTCTCCATTTTATATCTCTACAACTCTAGATGGAATTCAGCATGTAAACTTTACAATTCCAACAACGCCGTATCTCAAAGAGTTAGCGGATAACGCATTTTTTCGTAAGAGTATTCGGCTAAAAGTTTTTGTAGATGGAAGACCGAGTTCTTTTATGAAAGTTACAATCCTTCCCAAAAACTGGAATAAAAAAGTTATCGCACTGGCAATCATAGTTACGGTAGTCGGTCTTGCTTTTATTTCTCTTCTCATTGGAAAGTGGAATTTTGTTCCGTATGTTTTGTTGGATAAGAATACGAACACTTATAGTCTTTCAAGATTTCAAGCTTTTACCTGGACTGTAGTGCTCACAGGTAGTTATTTTTATATTGCTATAGCATTTGGAATTCTTTTGCAAAATGGAAAAATTCCAGAATTCAATCCATCCCTTGTGGGGTTAATGAGTATTAGCTATACTGGCTTTATTGCCTCTCATTTTTTAAACAAAAAGAATCCAAAGAATGCAATCTCTGATACTCCGCCGGCACTCAGTGATTTGTTTATGGAAAATGGAGTAATCGATATTACCCGCTTGCAACTCCTATTGTTTACGGTTGTTGCCGTTGTGGTTTATCTTTATAACCTTTATCTAAATAATACTCTAAATGGATTACCGGATATTCCTGCAACGTTACATGGACTTCTAGTATCAAGCCAAACTGGTTATATTGGCGGTAAAGTATTCGGTGACAAAATAGCGGTAAACAGAGTTATTCCCCGTCAAATTTCTATTTCAGAAAAGGTTATTGACTTACATTTAATTGGCGCAGGTTTCGTGGATGGAATGAAAGTGATGATAGAAGGATCTCATTCTGATCCTGTCCTGATTCATTTCTCGAGTCCTTCCACTATGAGTTGTATTTTACCAATGGAAAAGGAAATAGGTCAAAAAAATCTAGTCATCATTCCGCCTGTCGGTTCAACAATGGTTATTCCAAATGCGATTGAATTGGTAGAGGGAATTGTCGGGACTAAAGATGATTTGCCAGTAGGGCTAGACATAGCTATAAATGGAAATAAGAAAAAGAAGAGCTAAAAGAGTTTTTGAAATGAAAGCAGGTTTGGATTTCTATTTAGAAATTGAGAGATTGCAGAATACTTAGAGTCCAGAATAAGAATCTTAAAAATCTTTGAGTTGCGGGTAACGTGTCCACCCTGGTAGGTGGCACTTACTCACAGTATTTATTTTGTAAGTATGCGTTACTATTTTTCCTTACGTAAATGTTTTAATTTATTAAAATATCTTAGTTGGAAAAAATACTATGTTCTATCTCTTTGTAATAACGATTGATATACAGGGAAAATAATGAGCAAAAGTAACGAAGAATGGGGAAGTAGAATAGGAATTATTTTAGTTGTGGCCAGTGGCGCAATTGGTCTAGGAAATTTTTTACGTTTTCCAGGACAGGCAGCTAAGTTTGGTGGCGGAGCTTTTATGGTTCCTTATATAATTAGTTTTTTAATTTTAGGAATTCCAGTTTGTTTATCCGAATGGATCATGGGACGAATGGGAGGCAAACACGGACATAGCGCTCCCAATATATTTAAAAATTATCTATCTGGAATTCCACTACAAGTTACAAGTGCGATTGCACTTATTATTCCAATTATAATTTATACTTATTATGTATTTATTGAAGCCTGGTGTCTAGCTTATGCTGTAGATTTTATTACCGGTTCAATAAACCTTCATCCTCTTCACACACTTGCATCTTCAAGCAGCGAGGCATTGATTGAAACTTCAAAAGAACATTTCAATGTGTTAACCGGCACAAAAGCGAATGGAGCATCTTTTGAAAGTAATATCGTCTACTATGTATTAGCCTGTTATGCGATGAATTTCTTTTTAGTATATAGAGGAATTGCAAAAGGATTAGAAGCATTTGCAAAAATGGCAGTTCCTATTTTACTAGTATGTGCATTAATTATTTTAGCAAAAGTTCTTTCTCTTGATAATATTTCTTCCGGACTAGGACGTATGTGGAATCCGGATTGGTCTGCTCTTTTGAAGGGAGAAGTATGGATAGCTGCTGCCGGTCAAATATTCTTTTCTTTGTCCGTTGGATTCGGGATTGTTCTTACACTTGCTAGTTATTTAAAAGATAAGGATGATGTAATCTTATCTGGATTATCCGCTGCTTCTTTAAACGAATTTGTAGAAGTTGTATTTGGTGGACTCATAACTATTCCTGTTGGATTTTTATTTCTTGGAGCAAGTGTAGTATCCTTTGGGACTTTTGGTATGGGTTTCGTCGCATTACCCGCAATTTTTTCACAGATGCAGGGTGGACAATTTTTTGGAGCAGTATGGTTTTTTATTTTGTTTATTGCTGCTCTTACTTCCAGTGTGACCATGGTGCAGCCGGGAATTACTTTTTTAGAAGAGGGCTTTCATTTTAAGAGAAAAGAATCTATTCCTATTTTATTTGTCTTTACTCTTTCGATTACTCTTTTAATCGTTTATTTCAATCGAAATCTAGCAGCTCTCGATCATACGGATTTTTGGATTGGAACTTTTCTAATTTATATCTTAGCCACAATTCAAGTTCTAATCTACGGTTGGAAAATTGGGACAAAGGAAGCCAGGATCGATGGGGCTAAGGGTGCGTTAATCTCTCTTCCGCCCGGTTTTGATTTTATTATTAAATATATTACTCCTGCTTTTTTAATCATTATTTTTACTGCGTTTGTATTTAGTGAAGATGGTCTTATGAATTCATTTAACAGAATGAGCGAAACTTATATGCTTACAAAAGTCTCGGCGACACTTACAGCAGAGGATGCAATCAGTCATGCAAAGACTGCGAGGGGAGTTTTTATTGGGATAATAAGCATTTTCCTCTTTTTTATTTTTTTAGTAAATTTGAGCCTGAAAAGAAACGAGGAGATATAGTATGAATTTAGAAGGAATTTTTATTATGGTAATTTCTATTTCCCTTGTTTCGGGCTTGGCTGCATTCTGTGTTCTCAAAATTTTACAGGGACATGGGAAATAATTGGACAATCTAATTGTCTGAATATTTTTCTTATAAATTATGCACAATTTAAGAACGAGAGGCTTTTTTCATTTAACACTGGTTTACCTCATTTGGGGGAGCACCTTTTTAGGAATCAGATTTGCTGTTCGTGGAGAGGGAGGATTCCCTCCCTATACATTAGCTGCGATACGTGTAGGAATTGCTGCCTTGATTATGTTTTCTATTTCTTTTTTTTCCGGAAAATCATTAAGAGTTAATCGTTCTACTCTATTTCAATTAATTGGAACTGGACTTCTTCTCTGGGTAGGAGGACATGCCTGGGTGATTTGGGGAGCGCAAAAGGCAGATTCCGGTTATGCGGCACTTTTATTTGGAGCAACTCCACTCTGGGCAGTATTGTTTGAATTTTTAATCCATAAAAAAACTTTGAATTTCCTTACAATTCTCTCTGTCGTCTTGGGGTTTATTGGCATTATCTGCTTGTCTGTTCCTGGATTATTTGAACAGGGCAATTCCGGAAATGCTCCCGATTTACTTACCTTTTTAGCACTATCCCTTGCACCGGCTTCCTGGGCACTTGGCTCTGTATTGCAGGGAGATAAGTTAAAAGAAATTCCCGCCCTGGTAAGTGCGGGCTATCAGCAATTATTCGCAGCTATTGGATGCGCTTTACTGGGATTCTTATTCTCGGAGCCTATTCCCAATCCCTCTAGAGAAGCAGTGTTGGGGTTAATGTATATTACCCTTTTAGGTTCTGTCGTTGCATTTTATTCTTTTAGCCGCGCACTTCAAATACTTCCTTCTTCCATCGTTATGAGTTTTGCCTATGTCAATCCAGTAATCGCAGTAATTCTTGGATTCTTTTGGGCGGACGAGCAGTTTACAAAATGGACAATTGCAGGAATGGCATTTATAATTACAGGTGTAATTTTATTATTGCAAGCAGATAAAAAACATATAGCAAATGCGGAGTTAGAACATGGAAATATTTAAAAGGCAAACTTCATTTATCAATGGAAAGTATCTCTCTTCTTCATCGAATCGAAATGTGGTTAATACTCTTTATCCGGCAACAGGAGAAATTCTTTGTGAATTAGAAGAAGCAAATCTTGAAGACATAGCATTTGCAGTAGAATCCGCAGAAAAAGGATTTAAAACCTGGTCAAAGATGAAAGGTGCAGATAGGGGTAGAATACTATTACGCGCTGCACATCTACTTCGAGAAAGTGTGCAATCTCTTGCAGAAATTGAAGTATTTGATACCGGAAAACCAATTTCCGAAGCAGTCAGTGTTGATATACCTTCTGCGGCTGAGGCTATTGAGTATTTTGCGGGACTGGCAGCAACTTTACATGGAGAGCATTTCGATTTAGGAAAGAGCTTTGTATACACCCGTCGCGAACCAATTGGAATATGCGCAGGAATTGGAGCATGGAATTACCCGCTACAAATTGCAAGCTGGAAAGCCGCACCCGCGCTTGCCTGTGGAAATGCAATGATTTTTAAGCCTTCCGAATTAACGCCGTTAACCGCTCTAAAACTCGCTGAAATATTTACAGAGGCTGGACTTCCCGATGGTGTATTCAATGTAATAATTGGAGGAAGAGAAGTTGGAAAGGAATTGGTTAGAAATAAAAAGATATCCAAGGTATCTATCACAGGCTCAGTTCCGAGTGGAAAAGCGATCATGGCAGATAGTGCAGCTACTCTAAAAAAAGTGACACTGGAACTTGGCGGCAAATCACCATTAATCGTATTTGATGATGCAAATATTGAGGATGCTGTTTCTGCAGCTTTATTAGCAAACTTTTATACACAGGGAGAAGTCTGCTCCAATGGGACAAGAGTTTTTATTCATGAATCAATTCAAAAAGTTTTTATTGAAAAATTATTAGAGCGAACTCGAAAATTAAAAATTGGCGATCCAATGGATATGGCAACGCATGTGGGTTCGCTTATAAGTCGCGACCATTTAGAAAAAGTAATGCGTTATGTGAAACTGGGAAAAGAAGAGGGTGCCAAACTTCTATGCGGAGGAGAAATCCCCCGCTGGGAAGAAAAGGATGCAAAGTTTAAAAATGGAGCATTTATAGAGCCAACCATTTTTACTGAATGCGATGATAAAATGACAATCGTAAAAGAAGAAATTTTTGGACCTGTGATGTCTGTTTTATCTTTTAAGAATGAAGAAGAAGTAATTGAAAGAGCAAATGACACAGAATTTGGATTATCCGCTGGAGTGTTTACAGAGGATATAAAACGGGCGCATCGAGTGATAGCTGAAATGCAAGCAGGAACCTGTTGGATAAATAATTATAACATTACTCCAATCGAAGCTCCTTTTGGTGGTTATAAGAATTCTGGTATTGGACGCGAAAATAGTCTAGCGGCAATTGAGCATTATACGCAACTAAAATCGGTATACGTTGAAATGGGAGGGGTTGACTGCCCTTACCCTTAAAGAGGAATTACGATGAAACAAAAACAATATGACTTTATAATTGCTGGTGGTGGTTCTGCTGGCTGTGTGCTGGCAAACAGGTTAAGTGAAAACCCGGCTAACAAGGTGTTGCTTCTTGAAGCAGGAAGATCTGATTATTTCTGGGATATATTTATTCATATGCCATCTGCATTAGCCTTTCCTATTGGAAATCCGCTTTATGATTGGAAGTATGAATCAGAGCCCGAGCCTTATATGAATAACCGTAGAATATACCATGCCCGCGGAAAAGTTTTAGGTGGATCTAGTAGCATTAACGGTATGATTTTTCAAAGGGGAAATCCAATGGACTATGAGCGTTGGGCGAAAGATCCCGGAATGGCAAATTGGGATTATGCGCACTGTCTTCCCTATTTTAAAAGAATGGAAACTTGCACTGCGGGAAGTGATGAATTTCGTGGAGGGCAGGGTCCGCTCGTTTTAGAAAGAGGTCCTGCGGTTAACCCATTGTTTGAAGCTTTTTTTAAAGCAGTGCAAGAAGCCGGTTATCCGCTCACTAAAGATGTTAATGGTTACCAGCAAGAAGGCTTCGCTAAATTTGATCGAAACATTCGAAATGGAAGAAGACTAAGTGCAGCGAGAGCTTATTTACATCCTGTAAAAACACGCCCCAACCTGGAAGTTATTTGCAATGCTCAAGTAACAAAAGTTATTTTTGAAGGCAAACGAGCAGTTGGCGTTGAATACTCTGGACTTTTTGGAATTAAAAAAAAAGCATTTGGCGGCGAAGTGATATTATCCAGTGGAGCCATTGGCTCGCCACAAATTCTACAACTCTCAGGGGTAGGAAATGCTTTAGAGCTAGATCCACTTGGAGTTGATATGGTTCATGATTTGCCAACTGTAGGTGAAAATATGCAAGATCATCTAGAGGTATATATACAGTATGCGTGCAAGCAACCTGTATCTATGCAACCTTCTTTAAAAAAATACAATTGGCCATGGATTGGATTTCAATGGCTTTTCATGCACAAAGGTCCGGGTGCAACAAATCATTTCGAAGGTGGTGGATTTATTAGAAGCAATGAAGATGTGAAATATCCAAACATTATGTTTCATTTTTTACCTGTGGCCATACGTTACGATGGATCAGCGCCGATTAAGGGTCATGGTTACCAGGTTCATGTGGGACCTATGTATTCGGATGCAATGGGAACATTAAAAATTAAATCAACAAATCCTAAGGAGAAGCCGGCTCTCCGGTTTAATTATCTTTCTACTGATCAAGATAAAAGAGAATGGGTAGAAGCAATTCGCTGTGCTAGAAAAATTTTAGAGCAAAGAGCGTTCGATGAATTTAATGCAGGAGAATTATCTCCCGGGCCAGAAGTAGAAACAGACAATGAAATTTTAAAATGGGTCGCAAAAGATGCCGAAACCGCTCTACACCCGTCTTGCACCTGTCGTATGGGAACAGATAAAACATCTGTAGTCCATCCTGATACACTTAAAGTGCATGGCTTAGAAGGAATTCGAGTTGTGGATGCATCGGTTATGCGCTATGTTACGAATGGAAATATTTACGCTCCCGTAATCATGCTTGCGGAAAAATCGGCAGATTTGATATTAGGTAACACTCCGTTAGCTCCCGAGAATACTCAATATTTCAAGCACAAAGGAAAATAAGATGGAAACCAAACCGGATTCTAATGAACCACGTCTAAAAGATTTTTTGCATTTCAGAGAGAGTCTTCCAACTCTTTTGATGCTTGGCTTACTGTCCTTATCCGCTGTTTATGTTTATTTTTGGGGACAGGGCGTAAAGGTTTTTTGGAGTGGGTTTATTGCGATTCTGGTTTTTTACGGTCTGACTTTTTTTACAGGAAGTTATATTGCACGCAGGCATAGTCATAGTGAGGAAGGTGCAGATGCAATATTAGGTGGAAGAAATATTCCTCTTTGGGTTTCTGTATTTACAATGGCGGCAACCTGGCTCGGTGGCGGTTATATAAATGGAAGTGCAGAGGCTACTTATAAAAGTGGATTGGTTTGGTTGCAAGCACCGTGGGGATATGCTATTAGCCTCATGCTTGGTGGATTGTTCTTTGCTAAAATCATGCGCAAATTTAAATACAGAACTATGCTCGATCCACTCGAACAAAGATTCGGCAAAAAGATGACTGCTATTTTATTTCTTCCTGCACTTGTAGGCGAATTATTTTGGACAGCAGCTATTCTCTCTGCATTGGGTTCTACTTTTGGCATTGTAATTGGATTGGATTTTGGAGTATCTGTGATCATCTCTGCTGCTGTGGCTATTGGATATACTGCGCTTGGAGGGTTATGGGCAGTAGCCTTAACAGACGTAATTCAACTTTCTCTTTTATTTCTTGGACTTGGAGTAATACTTCCTTTTATTATTGATTCTTCAGGTGGACTTGCTGTTACCTGGACTGCCTACAGCGCCAAATGGGGAGAATCCGCTTCCTTTCTGCCTTCTAGTGGAGCGCTGGGAACTTCTTACTGGGTCTGGTGGGATTATGCATTCTTACTTATTTTCGGTGGTATTCCATGGCATAGCTATTTTCAAAGAGTTCTTGCGGCTAAGACTGATAATGCGGCTGTAAGATTCTCTGTGATTGCTGGATTTATTTGTTTGTTTGCGGCAATTCCACCAATTATCATAGGAATGGTTGGAAGTGTTACAGATTGGACTTCTTTTGGTGGTGCCCCTGAAAACTCTCTAAATATTTTACCCTATGTAATTAAATATTTAACACCAACCGCAATTGCAACGATTGGTCTTGGAGCTGTGGCTACTGCCGTTATGTCATCCGTTGACTCTTCGATTCTTTCTGCATCTTCTATGTCAGTCTGGAATATCTATCGTCCGCTTTTTAGTCCAAACATCGGTAGAGAAGAAATCAATTACTTAGTAAAAGTTTTTGTTTGGGTAAATGGAATTTTGGCTACACTGATTGCTCTTCAGGTGCAAAGTATCTATACTCTCTGGATTCTATGCAGTGATTTCGTCTATTGCCTGTTATTCCCTGCACTGGTTACTGCTCTCTTTGATAAAAAAGCAAATTTTTATGGAGCACTAGCCGGCTTTTTTGTGGCATTTATTTTACGCTTTGGAGGAGGAGAGGCTTCTCTAGGTTTGCCTACACTTTTACCTTATCCAATTTTAGATGCTGCTTCTGAATTGTCAGGCGACGGGAGTAGAATTGCGATTCTATTTCCGTTTAGAACATTTGCAATGCTATGTGGGCTAATAAGTATTATTCTTGTATCAAGACTTACTCAAAAAGTGTTACCGGCAACTGAACTCACAATAGATGATACTCATAGCTTTGCAAAAAAGTAATTTTTCCTTCAAAGTTTAAGGAAACAATACTCTAAATGAAAAATAAGTCAGAATTTAAAAAAGTTTTGCCTACGCTTTTTATGATTACTCTTTTATCTCTTTCCATTTTATACGTTTATATCTGGGGAGAGAATTCGAAAATATTTTGGAGTGGTTTTTTTGTAATATTAATTTTTTTTACGTTAACTTTTTTTACAGGAAGTTATATTGCTAATCGAAAAAATTCCGAGCAAGATGGAAAAGATTTTCTACTCGGTGGACGAAATATTCCACTTTGGATTTCTATTTTTACTATGTCTGCAACCTGGCTCGGTGGGGGTTACATCAATGGAAGTGCAGAGGCTACTTATAAAAGTGGTTTGGTTTGGCTGCAAGCACCGTGGGGATATGCCATTAGCCTCATTTTCGGTGGAATCTTTTTTGCTAAAACCATGCGAAAATACAAATACCGCACAATGATTGATCCACTCGACCAGCGATTTGGAAAAAAAATGGCTGCTGTTTTATTTCTTCCTGCTCTCGTTGGAGAATTATTTTGGACTGCTGCTATTCTATCTGCACTTGGTTCCACTTTTGGAATTGTGATTGGACTTGATTTTAATGTATCTGTTATCCTTTCTGCTGCTGTGGCTATTGGCTATACTGCGCTTGGAGGTTTATGGGCAGTAGCCTTAACTGATGTAATTCAACTTTCCCTTTTATTTTTAGGGCTTGGAATAATACTTCCTTTTATTATTGACTCTTCAGGAGGACTTGCTGTTACCTGGACTGCCTACAGCGCCAAATGGGGTGAATCCGCTTCTTTTTTGCCTTCTACCGGAGCGCTTGGAACATCTTACTGGGTCTGGTGGGATTATGCATTTTTATTAGTGTTCGGTGGTATACCCTGGCATAGTTATTTCCAACGAGTTCTTGCGGCTAAGACTGATAAGGCGGCTGTTAGTTTTTCAGTGATAGCAGGATTTGTTTGTCTTTTTGCAGCAATTCCTCCAATTATAATTGGCATGGTTGGTGGGGTTACTGATTGGACTTCCTTTGGAGGTCCACCGGAAAATTCTTTGAATATTATGCCTTATGTTATGAAATACTTAACCCCGACAGCTATTGCTACAGTTGGACTTGCTGCTGTGGCTACTGCTGTTATGTCGTCAGTAGACTCTTCGATGTTATCCGCAGCGTCCATGTCAGCCTGGAATATTTATCGTCCTCTTTTTGAGCCTGATATTTCATACGAAAAAATAAATTTTATCATCAAAGTATTTGTGTGGGCAAACGGAATTGTCGCGACAATGATTGCTTTGCAAGTGCAAAGTATTTATACTTTGTGGATTTTGTGTAGCGATTTTGTTTACTGCTTATTGTTTCCTGCACTCGTAACAGCGCTCTTCGACAAAAAAGCAAATTTTTATGGCGCTCTTACTGGTTTTCTCGTTGCCTTTTTTCTTCGATTCGGGGGAGGGGAGGCTTCTCTTGGTTTGCCTACACTTTTACCATACCCGATTATAGATCCAGTATCTGAGTTTAGTCCAGAAGGTGTTCGAATCGCTGTATTATTTCCATTTCGCACATTTGCAATGGTGTGCGGGCTAATTAGTATTATCCTTGTGTCCAGGTTGACAGGGAAGATTTCTTTTCCTAGAGAACTCAGGCAGGCTGATTGGGAAAAGGAAAACTAAAAAATACAAATAATATCAACTCTTTGTAATCTTTATTAATTGACTTCTTTAAAGATTTTCAGAATAATCTATTCTATATGCCAAAAATTAAGTAAAATTTTACGAATATTATTTAATTAGCATTTGGTGATATGCTATAACAAAAAGATTTTTATATTGAGTATTACTTTTTTATTAAAAGGATTATTTACTTTTGATGCTCAGTTTAAATTAAAGGATAATGTGTTTGCTAAAGAAAATTTTTGCATTTTTAAATAGAGATAAAATTTCTAAATTTGAGTCATACCCCGGACCTACTCCTAAATTTCCACTTGGCAATTTGGATTTACTTCTCGGACAAAATCCATGGGAGGCAACTTCCGGTTTGGCGCACAATTATGGAAATATATATGTTTTGTGGTTTGGGTCAACTCCGCAACTAGTTGTAAATTCACCCGTTTTTTTCCGACAAATCTTGAATGATAAATGGCTAGATTATCATAAAGACTCACCTCTTAAAGAACTTACGCCAGTTATAACGAAGTATACTCCTTTTCTGGCAAATCAACCTCAATGGAAAAATATGCGGGCAAACAATCCATTTAGTGCACCTTGGTTTGATGACTGGCTTAAGAAACAACCAGAGGTTATAAGTTCGGGAATGGAATTAATGACTTCAGAATTGGCTGTAAAATCTAAAGCGCAAAATATTGATTTAACGCAAAATTTACAAAGAGTTTCCTTTGATTCTTTTTCATTATCTGTTGCAGGAAAATATTTACCGGATTATGTGTATAAACTTTTTGTCTCTCTCGGGAAAACCGGTTCTAAAAGACTGGTCAATCCATTCATATTATCCTTTGTATTAAATCCATTTTTCTATTTGAAAAGAAAATTCTGGTTGGGTTACTTTGAAAAGTTAATTACTTCAGCGGAAAATGCACCTAATCCGCTGGCAGATGATTTGATCCAATGGACTTCTAAAAAGGGGGCTACTATTTCAGACGCTTCTTTGATTGCAAATACTGCCAATGTTTTTTATGGAGGTGTATACTCTGTCACCAGTAATTTTGCTACGGTAGTGTGGTTATTAAGTCAGCCAGAAAACAAAGTATTCGAAGAAAAAGTTAAAAAAGAAGTAAAGTCTATTTTGAAAAATAAAAAAACATTTTCCTATTCAGATTTAGAAAAAATGGAATTCTTAGAGAAAGTAATTCGAGAGGCTATGCGTCTTTTACCGCCTGTTCCATTTTATAGTAGAAATAGCTCTGAGACTCAGGTTGTATTTCTAAAGGATGAGGCAAAGAGTAAAGAATATAAAATTCCTATGAATACTCCTATTATCCTCTCTAATTATTTTTTACATAGAACTGAAGAGCACTGGAAGAATGCGTTAGAATTTAATCCGGAGAGATGGACAAATGAAGTAATTAAGAATAATCCCTATGGAGGTGATTATTTTTTTCCTTTTGGAAGAGGACCCCGCAGTTGTATGGGTATGCCTTATGCGCTAACCTTTCTTAAAACAGCGATTGCTTCGTTTTATGCAAAAGCAAGATTCGAGCCTTCTAACAAAGGAAAATATGAACAGGCTTTTTTCTTTGGCGTAATGATGCCATCAGGACTAAAGGGCAAAGTGGTCTTAGACCCAAAGTAAAAAGTATTTTTAAAAAGGGAAAAATATGTGGCTAACAAAGATTTGTCTTCCTCAATACGATAAAAATTTAAAGTGTAGAAATAAAAAATTAGAGAAAAAAAGAAATGAGTATAGGTTTAATCATAATATAATTCCTCCTCTTGGAATTGTAGATGGTCTTCCGAAGAATGAAATTCCTTCTTTAATTTGGGTATTTAAACTTTTACAAGTAGCAGTGGCTCTGGTTAAAAATGCATTAGCCGCTCGAGAAAAAACAGCCTGGAATTTTAAAAAATATTTTCTGCCAGAAATATTCAGGATAAAAATGCTTATCCGCTTACTTGGCTTACTCTTTTCTGGAGATCCTACAAACTTTTTTGTAGCAGGTGGAACGTATGTTGTTAAATTCTTAAAACCAGGGGAAGGACTTGACATTCAGGAATACAATGACTTGTTTGCCACTATCCAGATTCCTAATAAAGATCGTGATTTTTTAACAGATGAAAATTTTGCTATCATGCGAGTTGCAGGTTGGAATCCAGCGGTTATTGAAGGAGTCAAAGACTTACCCAAAAAAATTCCCTTTACTGATAAGCTCTTTAAAGAAATTCCCGGTTTTAAAGATGATTCTATTGCACTTGCTATTAAAGAAAAGAGACTTTATATTGCTGACTATAAAATTCTAGAAAGCCTTGAAAATGGAAATCAGCCGAATGGGGAAAAGTATTGTTATGCGCCCATTGCACTTTTTGCAGTAGATAAAAAACAAAATAAATTAATGCCAATAGCCATTCAGTGTGGACAGGACCCGAAAGAATATCCAATCTTTACCCCAAAGTCTTCTGAATGGACTTGGAAGATGGCGAAGGCAGTTGTTGATTCAGCTGATGGAAATCACCACGAATTAGTTACCCATTTATCTAGAACCCATCTTTTCCTTGAGCCATTTGTTGTTGCAACATACAGGCAGTTATCCGTTAATCATCCTTTGTATCGTCTGTTAGTTCCACATTTTAAGGGAACAATTTTTATTAATTATCTAGCTAAACAAAAACTAATTGCTCCCGGTGGAGGTGTCGATTATTTACTTTCTGGAACCATTGAATCTGACGCTGGCGTTGCGATTCAATCTGTCCTTACCATGAAATTTAATGAATCTTTTTTTCCGGAGACTTTAAAGAAAAGGAAGGTAATGGATATTAGCTCCTTAGAATACTATCCTTACCGTGACGATGGATTACTTGTTTGGAATGCGATAGAAAACTGGGTTCGATCTTATTTAAATACATTTTACCATTCCCGCGAAGATGTTTTAGAGGATTATGAATTGCAGCTCTGGGCGAAAGAAATTTCTTCTGCAACAGGTGGAAGAGTCAAAGACTTTGGAGAAGATGGAAATGGCAAATTGGAAACTCTGGAGTATTTGGTATTAACCGCTACTCAAATTATTTTTACGGCAAGCGCTGGACATTCATCTGTAAATTTTCCTCAAAAAGAATTGATGCTTTATGCTCCACAGGTTCCACTTGCACTTTATGACAGAGCACCTACGGTTGACAGAAAATATACAGAGAAAGATTGGATTAAAATGCTTCCTTCTCTGGATATCGCTTCCTTACAGTTAAACATTGGTTATCTGCTAGGTGCAATATATTTTACAAAATTAGGAGAATACCCTACATTTTGGTTTAAGGACTCAGTGAAAGAGACAACCATTGATGCTTACCAGGAAGAACTAATAAAAGTGGAACAAATAATTAATTCTAAGAATAAGACTCGTTATCCGTATTTGTTTATGCTCCCATCGCGTCTAACGCAATCTATCAATGTTTAGGTAATCTATGGTAAAGCGAATTTTTGTTATCTTTACACTTATATGTCTTGCTGGCATTGCAGGTTATATTGTTTATCTTGAAGATTTACGTTATTCGCTACCGACTCCTCTTCCAGTTGATTATAAAAATATATCAACAGATACATTCATTTCTCCACCCAGTCCAATTCTTGCGGTCAAGGACAAACCTTTGTTTATTCATTTTTTTAATCCACATTGTCCCTGTTCTCGTTTTAACCTGGAGCATTTTAAAACACTCTTCGTAACTTTTTCAGATAAAGTAGATTTTGCAATCGTGTTGCAGGTTGAGAAAACAGATGCAGTTGCTAGATTTAAAAAAATGAAGCTTAGCCTTTCTTTTGTCGAAGATACTAATGGTAGCATTGCTGCGGCTTATGGAGTGTATTCTACTCCACAGGCGGTAATCATGAATAAAGATGGTAAATTGCATTACCGTGGAAATTATAACAAAGCCAGGTTTTGCTCTCTAAAGTCATCCGAGTATGCAAGGTTTGCTTTGGAAGCACTTCTGCGCGATGAAAAAATGGGTGATCTTCCGGCATATGCAAGGATTGCTTACGGCTGCGCATTGCCTACTGAAAGTTTAAGTCAAAAGAGAAATGAATTTTTAGATGATTTGTTTTTTAATTTTTAGAGTATGTTAAAACTTGATATTGAGCAAATAAAAAAAACTACAACGAAAGAGCAGTTGCAAGAAGCTATGCTACCTGTCTATCGTAAAGCAGAGAGAATTATGCAAGCCATGATTCTTTCCCATGTGGTATTAGCCTTCATTCTTGTATTTTATTATGATACATGGCGGATAACGTTAGGTGTCACAATCCCTGCAGTTATTTCTTATTTCCTAGTTGCAAAACTTTATCCCGATACAAGATTTTCGAGAGCAAACGCAGGAATAGTAATACAAACTTTTATGATGCTGCATATTTATCAAATGCATGGACTTGCCGAAATGCATTTTTTCTTTTTTACTTCGACTGCGATAATGATTATCTATATGGATTGGATAAGCATAGTGCCAATGGCAGTTTATGTATCAGCACAGCACCTAACGTTTATTTTATTGCATAATGCCGGCTGGCAAATATATTTTTTTGAAGATCCATACATTGGACTTACTAAGGCTATTTTTCATTATGCAGTAGCAATATTTCAAGTTGTCATTTCTTGCTTTTGGGCTTATACTTTTAGGCAGCGTGTTTTGGAGAATTTTTATCAAAACCAGGCTCTTGCCAAATATAGTGAAGAGCAATTAGAAGGCAAAGATAAAATTATGCGCAATATGATTCAAGATCTAAGTAATGTCACGACTTCCGTTCGAGAATCCTATGCGGATATTGTGAAAAGCACACAAGAGGTTTCTTTGTCTTTGCAATATATAGCTGATGGTGCAAGTCGCCAGACTGAACTAGCAGATAATACAGTGTTTGAATCTCAGAATTTAGGTGAAAGGATTAATTCCTTATTAGCCACAGCGAATATATTAATTGAAAAATCAAAAGAAATGAAAAAGGAGAATATTCTCGGACTTTCCTTGATTAATAATTTAAAATCTAATTTTGTTTTAAATCAAAATGCTATTAAAAATGTAAATCTTGCCATATCAGATTTATCAGCAAAATCAAAAGATATTACTTCCATCATACAAAAAATAAAATCTATTGCTGACCAGACGCATCTTTTGTCGCTTAACGCTTCTATAGAGGCTGCTAGAGCAGGGGATTCGGGTAGAGGCTTTGCGATAGTTGCCTCAGAAGTAGGAAAGCTCGCAGATGAATCTTCTAGATCGACGAAGGAAATTTCAACGCTAGTAAATCAGATCAATCAGTTTATACAAACCGCAAAAGAGCAAATGTTAGAAGCAGATTCTTTATTATTATCATCTGAAGTTGATATGAATCAAACAGTTACAACTTTTCATGAAATCGAAAAAACAGTTTCAGAAGTAGCGAATAAGAATGAATTACTCCTGACAGAAATTGAATCGATGGATCAATTAAAAGTCAATACAATTGAAAACTCTCGAAAAATTCTAACTGTAATCCAGGATTCTGCTTCATCTACAGAAGAGATAAGTGCTACTACAAATGAGCAAACGAATTCGGTGCAGGGAATTTTATCAAAAATAAACGAGCTTGAAGAAAAAGTAAAAATAATTTCAAAAGCAATGGAAACCGATGTTTAGTCTAATAGCTATTAGCCTTAATATTTAAAAAATTCTATTTGCTTTAAGAGTGAAGCTGCATCTTCTTTAAGTTCAAGTGAAACATTTTTAAGATTTTTAGCAGATTGCGTAAGTTGTTCAGATCCACTCGATAGTTTTTCGAGCTCGCTATTTGATTCTTCGATTGTTGTTATTTGTTCTTTGGCTGATTCTCTTATTGCAAGCGCTTGATCTTTTAGTTGCAGGATAAAAGTCTTAACTGTTCCATGAAGTTTAAATTGTCTTCCTAAATTTTCCGATATTTGCTTTATCGATTGATCAGACTTTAGAGATGCTTCTTGAATTTCTCTAAATCTTTCTGAAACTTCTTGTATTTGTTCGTATCCATGTTTTATTTTTTGGCTGAGAGTTTTCAATTTTTTAGAAATCATCTCTGAGTTTTGATTTGTATTTTCGCCGAGTTTGGAAATTTCTCTGGCCACTACTTGAAATCCTTTTCCTGATTCTCCTGCTCTTGCTGATTCGATAGATGCGTTTAAGGAAAGTAAACCTACCTGGTCAGAAATTTCTGATATTAATTGCGCATAATCTATAATAGCCTTTGATTCTTCTTGAATTTCAGAAATTGCATTTTTTGTGCTCAATCCTAAACCGGATCCGAATTCGGCGTATTCATTCGCCTTTTTAGAAAGATTTGCGGATTCGCCTGCCTGTGTAAGACTACTTTGCATTTCATTGTCTAAATCAAAAAGTGCATCAACGCAAACTTCCGTTAGCCCTTTCTGTGCTTCAGTATTTTTTTCTGTTTGAACGATAGCAGTTTGAAATTCTTCCATGCTTCTTGAAAGTTCTTCCGCAAAGTTCGATTGATTTTCGGCTTCTTTTGCAACATGAGTAGCATTATTTTCTAAAGTAAAAGAGAGCTCGTTTAATTTACTTGATGTAGACTTTAGATGCGTTACTACTTCAAGAATTTTGTCTCTTAGTTCATTAAAATTTAGAGCTAGAACAAAGCCTAACTCTTCGCTGTCAACTAAGGGCATTTTATAGGCAAGGTTTCCATTTTTTAGTTCCGATAGAGCTTCTTTAACATTCTCAGTGTTCTTGCTTAGAATTTTAGCAAGTAAATTTGAGCATATATAACTAATGGATACAGATTGAATTCCAATGAGACCAACAAGATAATTGCGGAAAGGATCGTTCGCATCAGACAAGCTTCCAAAAAAATACAAAGAGATTAACACACCAACTGGTAAAAAGAGAATAGAAAAACTTGCTATGCTCACCCTCTGGAATATAGTTACTGCGCGAATATGTTCTTTATTTACGGGTATATTGCGAATAGCCGGTAAAGTTAAAATATTTGATAAAAATAAATCTGCCTGTGTCGAGTGTATCATGTAATTGATTGGGGCAAGGAATACAACTAATAGAAAGAATGTGGTTAATCCATATAGGCTGATAGGAACGAATGAGTAATATACGGATAATGTCGTTATATCCCCTACGATCCATTGCAACTGAACGAGTATTCCGCAATAGGTTGGAAATTTTAAAAGCTGCTCTTTTGCGAAACTTAAATCATGCTGGTTACTACCTTCTAAAACAGGACGAAACATTGTATAAAACATTCTAGTTCGTAAATAAGGAAAGATTACAAGTGTGATAGTGACTGCAGCTAAAAAGCCCAAAAGAACCTGGTAGAATTTTTCATAATACATTTTTTGGGATAAAACCAAAAAAAATACAGCTAGTGGAACACCGCCAATGTAGTTTACAAATTCCATTCGGAGATTTAAATTTCTTATTTCTTTCTTAACTAGATCTTCCATTCGATACCTTTAAAAAAAGGCTCTGTAAAACACCGAATAAATGCAAGCAAATTCCTGTAGTTCTCGAGAGTTTGAACAAATTTCAATAAGTAAACGAGAAAGCAATAAGTTATTGCGATATGGATTAACGTTGAGATAGCTCCCAATTTGAATAAGTATAATTTGTTTAACAAATTTTTTTCTAAGGCAATAGAGCATTGAATTAAAACCATACTCTTCTAAAGGAATAAAACTTTATATGGATACTCACTGTTAGCCACAATACTGGAAAGTATAGTAAAAAATGAAAAACTTGTTTTTTTATTTTTCTTTTGTTAATGCAAAAGACAGTTTGTATTCAATTTAATTAAGATTTATTGAAAAATACTTGATGGAAATTAAAAGTAATCAGAGTGTATGCCTTGACAGTGAATATAGTTTTTGAGATAAATGAACCAATAAATGCTTAGCTTTTTTTCATCCTCCGAAAATCAGTTTATCACTAAACTTAGAAAGTAGTTACAAATAAAGAGGGAAAATGAAATACACTACAATCAGAATTATTATTTTTGTATTTTCCCTTTCCTATAATTTTCTGAATGGACAGGAGATAAAACCTGATGAGGAACCTGCTCCAAAAAGAATCATTGAAACTAAAAATGAAAATTCGAATTCGACGTCTACAAGCCATATACCGGAAGAAAATTTTTTTAAGTTAGAAGAAAAAATTGTAGTTACTGCCTCTAGAAGCAAAGAAAATATTAGAAAAGCTCCTGCAAGTATAGTTGTAGTTTCCGAAGAAGATATTAAAAATCGTGGATATACAAGTATTGATGAAATTTTATATGACCTGCCGGGTTTTGATGTTATATTTCCTGACGGATCTTTTTATATCACTGCTTACCAGAGAGGTTATAGAACACCATATACGAATCGTACTCTAATAATGATTGATGGGAAAATTGACAATAGCCTCTACTTTCAGACAGCAGATATTAGCAGGCAGTATTCGGTGAGTAATATAAAACGAATAGAAATTTTATACGGCCCTGCCTCGGTTATGTATGGACCTAACGCATTTCAAGGAGTTATTAATATTATTACAAAAAATCCAAAGGATAACAAAGAAGAAAATTCTCCGGGAGGCAAACTCTTATTACAGTATGGAAGTTATTCTACTATTGCTGCAGATGGAAATGTTACTTTTAAATCCGGTGATTTTGGTTTTTCAGCGACTGCTAAGGCTTTAAATAGTAGAGGTCCCGATTTATCCAATCGCGGGGGTTATCTTTCCAATTACTGGTCAGGAAATTTAGATGCCTGGGGTCCTATCCTACAGCAGGGGGATGCAGGAAAAAAATTTGGAACCTATTCTGATCCTGCTCGTGACTATTCTGCGCATGTAATGGGGAATATTGCAAATTTAAAAATGGGAATTATGCACTGGACTGTGCAGGAAGGATATGGGACTTATTGGCCAAATGACAGGGTGCAAAATGGTGCACTTTGGAGTAAAGCTTCCACGATGTATTATATAGAAAATGATGTTCAACTCACAAAGGCTATTCGGTCTTATTCGCTAATTTCCTATCGAGAAAATCCACTATATGGAAATTTTGCACAGGCAGTTCCCGATAATAAAGATAACCGTTATTCCAATGTAAGCTACACGAGATGGGTTACTGAAAATAGTAGCCAATTAATGAATCAAAACTTTGAAATTAAAATTTCCAATTCATTGGAATTATTACTTGGTGTTAAATATGAAAGTAAACGACTCACTAAATTTTATGATGTTCCCGGGTATACGACTACTAGTTATAGCTCTGTAACTATCCCTGCTGGTTATCGCGGAAACGTTTACAGCACAGAACCATTTTATTTGCGCCCCCCTCCTCAAGCTGATAAAATGCCTGAAAATAATCTTATTAGTACAACGGATTACGGTGGTTTTACCCAGGGAAAATTAATAGTCAATAAATTTATATTTAGCCCCGGGATTAGGTATGATGAAAATTCAATTTATGGCCATTCTGTAAATCCTAGAATTTCTAATATATATCTTTTGAATGATTCAACTACTTTAAAGCTTCTTTATGGAGAGGCATTTAATGAACCACCTCAATATCAATTGTATGGTGGGTTTGCAGGGAGACAAACAAATATTAGCCTCAAGCCAGAAAAAGTGAGATCCACAGAATTTATAATCATGAAAGAAGGTAGAAATAATTTACAAGAAGTTTCAATATACTACCAGAGATATGAAAATGTAATTAAAGAAGAGGCGGAAAATGCAGGTAGGAGAAGAATTTACGGAGCAGAATACAAGTTAAACTTTCATTTGAAAAACTTTTTAGATATAAATATTCCTCTCAAATCCTATCTCAATTATACATTTACAGAGGCACTGAGTCAAATTGAATATGACCGTAATTCTAAAAAATGGAGAACTGGTAGCAGTATTGCAGGGGATAATGAAATTTACCTTCCTAGGGCAACGGTTGATATACTTCCGAGAAGAGAAGAGTATATGACGTTAGGTGATATAGCTAGACACAAACTAAACATAGGAACAAATATTCCAATCTTACAAAATTTATTTATAGATTTGCGAACTCAATATGTTGGAAAAAGAACTCTGTATTTATCAAATCCACTCAGATGGGAAGGTAAAACTATTGACCCGTATGTATTATTTCACTTACATATAAGTTGGGAGTTTTTTAAAGCTATGAACCTGGCAATTAAAATAAACAATCTATTTAATACTGGAATAACTCATCCGGGCGTCGATCTTGCTAATGCGGGTGATAATTATTATGCGCGTTCTCAGGGATTTCGTCCTTCACTCCACCCACAACCGGGTCGGTCTTTTCTTGTTATATTCACATATACTTTTTGATTTTTAATTTACAAATTAGAACTACCATGTCTTGATCGATAACTTAAATAGCCACTGCCTAAAATGCCTATAGCACAGATTCCAATCATCATATAAAAAGAAAAATGAAATTCATATCTGTCTAAAATCCAACCGATTACTTCTTCTTGAAAGATTGGTCCGATAGATCCAAGTCCGTTGATAATTCCTGCTGCGACAATCGCCATTTTACGTCCACCAACGTCAATTGCTCCCACTCCAGCAAGAAGAGAGTCGGGGCCCATAAGCATGAATCCACAGAAAGCGAGGCAAGCGGCAAACGCCCATACACTCTTGACTCCGACGAATGCTATTAGACAAAAGGCTACAAACATTCCGCAAGTCATTATGAAAATAGTTTGGTGTCGCTTTCCATGAAAGTATTTGTCAGAAACCCAACCCGCAACTACGACTCCAGTAAAACCAATCCAATCAAAGAGTGTGGAGATGTAACCGGAGTGTTCTTTTGTTTGGTGAAATAATTTTTCGATTGCCATTGGTGCCCAGCTATCTAGCGAATAACGTAAAAATTTAAATACGAAATATACACAGCCCATAAAAAAAACAGAGAGGAGAACATTATTATTCCACCCTTTTAAAAATGATTCATGATGAGTGCTTGTTTCAACTGGAACTTCTACTTCTTCAATGATAGGATCAAGCCCAACGTCTTCTGGATTGTCTCTTTCTAGAAAATAAAATAAAATCCAGACTCCAAATAAAACTGCTGAGGCTCCCCAGAATGACCAAATAACACCGAGATAACCTAGTAAAAAAGCTGCGAAGACTTTTGCTAGAATACTTCCCAGTTGATAAGACGTAGCCCAAACAGCCATTATCCGGCCTCGCTCACCTTGTGGAAGCCAGTTGCTGAGTACTCCTACATTTCCAGGCCATCCTGCTGCTTGCGCAAATCCATTGATGATCATAAAAAAAAGAAAAGGCCAATAACCGGCAGGACCTAGTAAATAGGAAAATCCAAAAACAATATTACAGGCGATTGAAATTCCCATTCCGGCTAATAGTAATAATCTTGTAGCAACTTTTTGTCCGAGGATACTCATTGTAAACTGCCCGAGCATATATGCTATTAAATATGCAGTATAAATATGTGCAAGATCTGAGCTTGTGATTGCGAGTGATTCCTGGATAGAGGACTTTGCTATTGCAAAATTTTTTCTGCAAAAATAAAATCCTGCGTAGGAAAACCAGGTTGCAGTTAGAATCCGAACTCGCCATATTGTCTTTTATTTATTATTTCCCTGATTCATTTTGTTACGTAACGCCCAATCTTAATTTGCGTCGTTCCAGAGTCTACGAATTTCTTCGAGCATTTGGTATGGATCGTATATCACAATGCGGGTGTTGTCTAATACATCTAGAAATCCGACTTCATTTATAAAACGCGGGACGATGTGTTCGTGGATATGTGGAATAGAGCCACCGCTGTTTTTTCCAAGATTGTATCCTACATTAAATCCCTGAGCTCTCCAAGCTTTGGAAATTGTTTGAATTGCTTTTACTCGCATTTTGTGCATGTCTAAAACTTCTTCATCGCTTAAATCTGTTATTACGATTGTGTGTCGTTTGGGGAAAATGATGATATGCCCCGGGTTGTAAGGAAATAAATTTATAGAAACAATGCAGTGAGTAGATTCGTGAATCGTGAGATTAGGAACGTCTGGATTTTTTTCGGTGACTCCACACAGGATACACTCTACTTGTGGTCTATCCCCTCGTGCATAGGCGAGCTTGTGAATAGAAAATAAATTCTTTCGGATTGGTTTTATTTCTTCAATTTCATCGTTTTCCATTCTAAAAGTATTTTATTAAATGCATCTATCTTGGCAAGAATTTTAGATTTGCAATTCAGGTTAATTTTTAAAACTGGAAACTAAAAGCGAGGGAATGCTTGAATTTAATTTATGTAGTTGTCTTTGCCATGGTCATTTGGGGTGTGAGTTGGGCGTCTGCCAAGATGATTACAAATTATACAAACTTAGAAGTAATTTTATTCTGGAGGCTTCTTGTTACATTTGTGTCACTAATTCCTGTGCTCTGGATTACGAAAGATAGTTTTCGAATTCCCAAAAAAGGAGTTCCTTATGCAATCACAGGTGGGCTCGTGATGCTTTTTTATAATGCACTTTTTTTTCTTGGTTTGCGGCATGGTCTTTCCGGTGCCGGTGGTGTATTTGTGACTACGTTAAATCCAATTATCAATTTCTTTTTGGTTGCTCTTCTTTATAAATATAAATTGCATTTATGGGAATATATTGGTTTGGCGCTCGGACTAGCTGGTGGACTTATCATATTAAAAGTTTGGGGAATGTCTTTAGATATGCTACTTGCCGGTGGGAACGTATACTTTATATTAGCCTCGTTCACCTGGGCTGTGTTGACAATTATTACTGCTAAATCGAAAAGTTATGTTTCCCCGATTACTTATAGTCTCTATCTCTATGGCATTGGGACTATCGTTTCCTTTTGCATGGCGCTCCCGTATGACTGGCTTTCTGTTTTTTCGTTTGATTCTAATTTTTGGATCAATTTATTTTACCTCGGTTCTATTTCTACTTCGTTTGGAACAACTGTTTATTTTATTGCTTCTTCAAGACTTGGATCGGCTAAGGCTAGCTCCTTTATATTTCTAGTTCCTGCAAGTGCCATGCTTAGTAGTTGGGGCTTACTCGGCGAAACCCCTCAGTGGACAACAGTTATTGGCGGATTACTCGCTATATCCGCAGTGTATTTATTAAATAGGAAAAAGAGTTAAATTTATGAACTGTAAAATATGTGATATTCATCATTCTAAAGAAATTCCGATGGTAGTCGGTGAGACATTTCATTTTGTTGTGAGGCATTCTGATCTTTCAAAAAATGCTCCGGGTTATTTATACATTGAGCCTAAACGTCATGTAGAGGCTTACAATGATTTGATTCATGGAGAGTTTATGCAACTAGGCGAATGCATGAAGCTTGCTATCGAATGGATTTATAAACATTTTAAACCGGTGAAGCTTTATTCAATTACTATTTCCGAAGCAGTGCCTCATTTGCATTTTCACCTGGTTCCCCGCTTTGAAGAATCACCGAAGGGAATCGATTTTTTGCAACTAGCGCTTTCGGGTCATTTGCCGTCAACGCCTAAAGTGCAAGCGGAGTTGGAGCGAGTTGCGGGCTTTTTTGGGGATAATTAGGGATTGCCACAGAGACACTGAGGCGCAGAGAAAGTAAGTAAAAGCGGTTCGTAATGGAAAAACTAAAATCCAAACTTAAAAAATTCTCTAATCCTACAAAGGCAAAATTTCTACAGGGTTATTTTAAAACGGGTCGAGGCGAATATGGAGAAGGAGATATCTTTATTGGAATTACAGTTCCTAATTTAAGAAAAGTTGCCAAAGAGCATACTGACTTAGATTGGGAGGAGCTAACAGAGTTAATTCACTCAGAAATTCATGAAGAAAGGCTTCTTTGTTTATTCATTCTTGGTTATAAATTTCACAGTAAAAAAGCAGTCGAAAGGCAAAAAAAAGAAATCTACGAATTCTATATAAAGCATTTACGATATGTAAATAATTGGGACTTAGTTGATGAGGCTTCTAGAACCATTTTAGGCTCTTATCTTTTAAATAAAGACCGTGCGATTCTTTACAAACTTGTTAAGTCGAAAAATCTATGGGAGCGGCGAAATGCTATTATCTCCACTTTTGTATTTTTACAAAATGGGGAATCAGAAGATACGATTCGAATTGCAGAAATCTTACTTGCGGATAAGGAGGATTTGATTCATAAGGCAGTCGGCTGGATGCTTCGTGAAATGGGAAAGCGAGTAGATGTTAAACTTTTAGAAGCATTTTTAGATAAGCACGTTAAGAAAATGCCGCGGGTAATGCTTAATTATGCGATAGAGAAACTCCCTGAGAAAAAGAGAAAGGAGTATTTAAATAAATAACTACTTTAAATTTATATTAAATGGCAAAACGCCTGTCCAGAAGAGTATTGCTCCAATGGGCATTAGAAAAATATCCATTAAGAGTGTGACAGGATAGAGGAGTGAAAGATATATAAGACTGGGATCTCTATTTGGATCATAGATATTATCCCAATCTAAGATTATGACTTTATATTTATGCTGTTTTTCATAAAGAAAAGAGATATAACTTTTAGAATACGATTTATAACTAATACGCACCATTGTATTTATTTTTTTTCGAAATAGTGTTTGCTTGGAATTATCTAGAAAATTTTCAAGTGATTCAATATTTTTAATTTTTTCCCACGCTCCTTCTTCGTTATATGCTTTTGTAAAATTAATCGCTAGATAATTTTTGTCCTTAAGGAGAAAAATAATGTTATCCGCATACTTTGTATTTATAATTATTTCATCGATGTTATTGATTTGTGGTTCAATTATTTTTTCGGAAAGCTCACTTGAAATAGGGTAGATTGTATTTAATGAATCTTTCCAAAAAGCACATGCATTCGATTCGGGATTTTTATATTTGTTCTGATCCGGATATATTAAAATACAGAGTGCATTTGCAATTGATTTGGATATCAATTCAACAAGTCTATGTTTGCTATAACCATCATTTGAAATCCATCTCATATAAATACTAGGAGATTTTGTTGGGGTTAAGGTGTTTAGACTTTCTAAATTATCTTGCCATTTTCGTCTAACGTCAACTTCCAAACTACTATACTTATCTGTGTTAACATTTTTATTTTGCTTTTCTACTTTATACCAGAGTGACATTGTAAAACAATTCATCGCAAGCATTGCATTGACTAAAACAAATGCGGTAAATACGATGTATTCTTTATTGATCATAGGTTTGATTTAACTTCAATTCGAGGTAGATGTATGCTAGTTCGACTGGTAGTAGGACAATATCTAAAACTGTAGCAATCGGATGAAATATGGATAGCATTATATGTTTCAAATTTCGAAATGTAGGATTAGGGTTTTGTAAATCAATTATGATTGCCCTCCCTTTTAGATTTTCAAAAAAGAAGAAGGAAATGCAAGAGTTACTATCAATTTCAAGATTCAACCTGAGCATGGCATTTACTTTTTTTCTAAATATGTTTCCATTTTTATTCACTAAGAATTTTCGAATCATTGAATTAGCAGAGGTTAAGATTTTTGGCACTTTCGAATCAATGTCAGTTTTATTTATATTGACTACAAGATATGATTTGTCATTTAAGAGAAAAATAAGATTATCCGCAAAGTTAGAATTAGTAATTACTTCTTCTATTTTATCTAAGTTTGGTTCGATTATTGTTTTTGCATGAGCTATTGGTATCCTATAGAAAGAATTAAAATCTTTTACGGGCTTTTTTTCACAGGTAGTAATACTTTGATTTGTGTAAAGGTTTTGGGTATCTTGAATTTCGATACATAGAATGTGTTTGAAATTGTACCAAGAATAATCCAATTGGAGTTGATTTTTAGTCACTATTGTCATGTAGAGATCGGAGATTATTAGAGGATGGCTTTTATCGGATTGTTCGTCCGGATTGCTGGTTTTAAGGTCAGCCTGTAAAGCTTCACTTAAGCTAAGATCATTCTCATTCTTATAGATAGCTTCTTTTACTGCCAGGGTAATACAGTTTAGTGCCAATAGGACGTTCACTAAAAGAAATGCGGCAAATACGATGTATTCGCTCTTCAGCATATTTGCTTTAACTAAAAACTTCTTTCAACACTAAAGAAAATCCTTTCATCCAATCTCCTGGGATAATAGTATCTTCGATATGAAATGTGCGAGCGGTGTTGTCGGGGTAATAGGCTTGGATAGATTTTCTCGCGGGATAAACTAACCATACTTCTCGAGCGCCAAATGCTAAGTAATCCTCAACTTTTGCTAGAAGTTTATTTATATCATTTCCTTCACTGACTATTTCTACCATGAGAGGAAGAGAGCGAGTAGGAATTTCTTCTTCTGGAAGTCTTGTATCTGACCAAGCCAAGTCATAACAATAGCGAATGTCATCAGCGAATTTGATTCCCCCTTCGCCACCGTAAACGGATCCTTTGCCTGAAGAAGAGTCAATCCAGTTTTGGATTTTAGCACCCAATTTCATTAGAATTCGTGCATGGTTTGGTTTTGTATAAGTCATTTCAACAGGCTCTCCTTTGTAAAGTTCGAAGCGTTCCCATTTGATTGGGTCAGCTTCCATTTCGGCGACGGTTAGTTTAGCAAGAGTTGTTTCCATAGGGTCAAATTACCTCATAAGAATTTTTCTGTAAAGTAAAACATATTTAGATTTAAATCGTTTCCATGATTAAAACTTTTCTTTTTAGAATATATGTCCTTCTGGAAAAAGTCTTTCGGAGCGTTGCACTTCTCTGTCGAGAATTTTTTGAATTTCATCGCGGAGTCTAGTCGTTAGATTTTCAACGGTTCCTTTTTTGTCTTTTTTATACGCTCCATAGTATTCAGAAATCTTGAAAGGTGGCGCAAAATGAACATAAGCCTTTTGTGGACGCTGAATAGTGTAGCCAATGAGTTCACTTTCAAATCGATAAATCCACTCGTAGATTCTTTCTGCCGATGGAAGACTTGTGAGATAATCAGTCTTAATCGAAATAAAGTCATACGCTCTCTGACAGTATTTGCGTCCCCATTTTGCTTTGTCTAATGATGGTAATTCACCTTTTGGATCAGGCACTCCGACAAATACCATCTCGAAAGTAGAAAGAATTTTTCTAAGTTTATCAATCGCATGGTCTTCTTTGTTGTATTTTTTTAATCCAACTGTTTCAGCAACATTGTCGAGGATACGATGTCTTAGCCTTCCAATACGATAATCGAAAGTTTGGGTTTCATCGGGGGTAATGGCGAATTGCTTCTCTGCTCTTTCAACCAGGCGTTTGCCAATGGAAAGTAGTCTATGAACAACATCTTTTCCATTTTTAGAAATACCTAGACGTTTTTCCATAACTTCAAGAGATTTATCTACATCGCGGCGAATTTCTTCTTTAGTTCCATTCAATCTATATTTTACAAATGCGGGTAATACTGTTATGTCGGCAGAAGGATCAAGTTTAATTGCATCTTCATATCCCCAGAATCCAAGTTGAGATACTCCGGCTTGAAAAGGCAATAAATTATCATTTTCGGCGCCTGTTGGTTCTCCTTCCGGGAATAATACTAATTTGCCGGCAGGCTTTGCTAGAATGGCTCTTGTAGTTTTGAGAGATTCCCTATCCGAGGTTCCAGCGATTACAGAAAATCCTCCCATATTTCGAATTACATTGCCTACAACACCGTTGCCCCAATCAAATACTTCGCGGGAAGCCATATAATTAAAACGGGAATACATATAATTTCCAACTAAATAAGAAATCGGTGGCTCTTTCGTAGAGGGATGATTGGAAATATAAATCAATCGCTCATCTTTAAATTTCTTGAGCATCTCTTTATCGCTATCTGAAATTACGACTTCGTCGACATTGTTGACACCCTTCATAAGGATTTTCAGAGCACTGTCCATAAACCACATAAGTGGATAATTGTGTATTGGAGGAATAAATGATTCGGTTGACATAAAGCAAGGCTACAGAATTTATCATATAGAACAAGAAATTTTTAATAACGTGAACTAGGCAAAAGAAAAAAGATTACCACCGATACGCACCGAGGACACTGATAAAAGAGACGATATTTTTTAAATGGCCATCGGTGTTCATCGGTGTTCATCGGTGGTGAAAAAGTTTTTCAATAAAGTTCAAAGTAATATATAGAAGGTGTTAGTATGGCATTAATTGAAGAGTTTGAAAAGCAGGGTGCATTTTTATTTCGTTGGAGGTCTTATGTGCCCTCGGTGATTTTGGTTTTATCTTTTTTCTTTATCCCGTTTTATCGTTATCCAGAAAGCGATTACAATCAGCATTTGATTTATTTAGGAGTCTGTTTTTTAGTAAGTCTCTTCGGACTTTTTATTCGCTGCTTTACCATTGGCTATGCTCCAGAAAAAACTTCCGGGCGTAATACAAAACAGCAAGTAGCCGAGACTGTAAACCAGACTGGAATCTATTCACTCATACGTCATCCGCTCTATGTTGGAAATTTTTTCATGTTTGCTGGAATTGCCCTTCTTACAAAAAGTCTTTCTTTTGTTTTGATTTTCTTTTTTATCTATTGGTTTTATTACGAGAGAATCATGTTCACAGAAGAACAATTCCTCCGCGGAAAATTTGCTGCAAAATACCTAACCTGGGCAAACCGCACACCTGCACTTATTCCAAAATTTACAGATTACAAAAAACCGGATGTTAGCTTTTCCGTTCGTAATATTTTAAAACGTGAGTATCCGAGTCTATTTGGTA
>Ga0209174_10000263_pt1 | contig 40337 bp, 33 predicted proteins | sample JI91814BDNA_FD_187505 | JGI IMG/M metagenome (GOLD analysis project Ga0209174, IMG submission 187505) | Wastewater effluent complex algal communities from Wisconsin, to seasonally profile nutrient transformation and Carbon sequestration -... | ecosystem: Engineered > WWTP > Effluent > Algae...
TCGATAGGCTTCAACAAGTATCCTTACTTGCTGCTATCCAAGTTACCAGGTTGTGATTCTTGCCTGGGCAGGTTTCATTCTCTCCTGCAAAGACTCCCAGCCTTAGCTGGACACGCAGACCCCGGGCACACAATCGTGCGTAAAGGCGACTTTAAGTTGTCTTTCTAGCTACTAAAATGGTATACTTACATCCATTTCTATGGGGTATTACACCATGCTTATCGAGACAAACACCATCTATCCGGCTGTTAATTCTAACATAGACGCTGAACAGATCAAAAAAATATTTACCCCAAGCAAAGATGAAATATTATTCACATATAATAACACTAGCAATAAAAAATACCAGCTACTTTTATTAGTATTATTAAAATCATACCAAAAGTATAGGCGATTTATACAGCTTTTAGATCTGCCATTCGATGTCATCGTGCACGTTGCCAATATAATAAATTTTCAAGAAATAAAATCTGGTATTCGAATTTTAGAATATGACCGCAGTAGGCAACGAATAAGGCATGCCGAGCTAATTCGCCGACATTTAAATGTTAAAGAATATAGCGAAAATAAAGTACTTAAAGTAGCCTCTGAGTTTTCAAAAACTAGAGAAAATTTAGAAATCTTGCAAATATGCCGACTCCTGTAATCAAGTCAACAACTACAAATAAACGAGCCTAACACTCACATCGAGATCAAGCTGGCTATTCCGTAAGCTACACCTGCAGCTAAACCGCCAACGAACATAGTTTGCAATGCGCCTTTAAATGGCGAAATTCCGGTCAACCAACCTTTAATAGCGCCAAATATACCTAAAGCTGCTAGTGTGCTCGCTACCGAAACTAATAATGCAACTTTAATATCATTAAGCATCATGTATGCTGATAGTGGTATTAAGCCGCCGACGATATATGAACCACCAATGGTTAAAGCGCTAATTGGTGCGCGATTGGTATTTGGTTGCTCCATGCCTAGTTCATAGCGCATCATAAAATCCGCCCATTTGTCTTTATCTTGCTCTAGGGTTTTAACTACCACTTCTAAGTTATCACCCTCTAGGCCATAAGCACGGAAAATGCTGCGCGTTTCTTCACGCTCGCGTTCTACGAGATTATCAATTTCATAAATCTCTCGCCCACGCTCGTTTCTGTAATGCTCTTCGTAAGTGCGCGCGGCTAAATATCCACCTAGGCCCATAGCTATAGCCCCCGCGGCAATTTCAGCTAGGCCGGCGATGACGATCACATGAATTGAGTCAACTGCACCGGAAATACCCGCGGCTAATGCAAATGGCACTGTAAGACCGTCCGCCATGCCAATTACAACATCGCGAACAATAGCCGAATCTGTAAAGTGAGCTTCATGATGAATCGTGCTAGACATACTTTTTTCCAAAATAAAAAATGATAGCACGACTCATTATAAAGTCATAAATTAGCTGCCTATTCTAAATATACTTTTAAAGGCACTTTTAGATTTAGGTGCCGGCATGGATTGATCATCTGCAGCGACGCTAGTTTGTGAAGCTCCCAAACTTAACTCGGTCATTTGCACAGTATTTCCATTCTGCTTTTCAGTAGCTGGTGATGGTGATGTACGAAAAAATCCCCGATTTGGCGTTATCGGCCTATAAGCAGTGGTTGGGGTCTGGCTTCTGCTAGTGGCGGGACTACCAGAATTAGAGCTAGAGGGACTAAAACTTAGTCTTGAAAATAAACTGGATCTAGGCGTGGATCCGTTCATAGAAGCTGAACTTGCAGTTCTTTTATATGCGGTTTTATTTGCTGCGGCTATTTTTGCTCGCAGTTGCTTTAGTGCTATCTCGACTGCATCCGCACCATACAACTTATTAAAATTACTAGCGTCAAAGCTATCTTCATCTTGCAAACAAACGTTTAACATCAGTGTAACTTTTTCACCAAACTTAACTTCACCAAAATAATATGCTGGGCTAGATTTTAGCACCGCCTCATCAACTGTGTCAGATATAGCATTGCTATATGAATACAAGCTATTAGCTTGGGCTACACCCTCTTTTTCATAAACCACGTTATATAAACTCAAAATCGCATAATTATACAATGCCGCCAGAACTTCAGCTCTGATCATTCCCCGTGTATCTACAATCATTTTTTATTACCGTATTATTTTGTCTTAGTTTCTGTTATTATCTTGCTCTTATACCAGGCATGATTACTTGGTGGGTCTGACTATACCAAAAAATTACTAATAGAGCAAACTTATAATGCCTTTGATTCGATTAGAAAATGCCAGTCTCGCATTTGGCGAGGTTGTTATTCTTGATAAAATTAACTTGCAAATTGACCCGCGGGAAAAAATATTTTTGATTGGCCGTAATGGCATGGGTAAATCTTGTTTACTCAAGATTATTATGGGGCATTTTAAAGTCGACGATGGCAAGGTACATATCGAGCCAGGTTTAAAGATCGCCGAGCTTTCTCAAGATTTGCCAACTTGCAATGAAATTTCAGTTTACGAGTTTGTTTCCCAAGGTTTAGACGCAGTTGGAAAATTACTAAAACGCTATCATGAACTAACTAGCCCAAATATTACAGTGCACGATGACAAATGGATGAGTGAGATTGAAGAAGTACAAAAACAATTAGAACTCAAACACGGCTGGGAATTTGAGCAAATTATAGCTACTGTTTTAAGCCGCTTAAATTTAGATCCAGATCGCAGTATTGGCTCTTTATCTGGTGGCTGGAAACGGCGCTGTGCGCTAGCTAAAGCACTAGTGTCAAAACCGGATTTGTTATTACTAGATGAACCAACTAATCATTTAGATTTAGCTGCCATAGAATGGCTGGAAGAATACTTAGCTGATTATTCTGGTGCTTTATTGTGTATCACGCATGATCGTACTCTTTTACGTAAGCTAAGCAAACGCATCATAGAACTTGATCGCGGCCAAATATTCTCATGGTCCGGGGATTTTGATAGTTTTATTTTAAACAAAGAACATAGACTTGAAGTTGAGGGCAAGCAAGCTAAACTGTTTGACAAAGTATTAGCAAAAGAAGAAGCATGGATTCGTCAGGGCGTAAAAGCTCGTCGCACCAGAAATGAAGGTCGAGTAAGAGCTCTTGAGCAGCTTCGTCGCGAACGTAGCCAACGTCGCGATTTACAAGGCAAGCCTAAATTTACTAGTAACCAAGATACAAGCTCCGGTGATTTAGTTGTAAACGCAGAACATGTATATTTCAAATATCACAATCGTTTTCTGGTAAAAGATTTTACGATCAGAATTTATCGAAACGATAAAATTGCTCTTATTGGCCCTAATGGCATTGGCAAAAGTACCCTGTTAAAATTATTATTAGGCGAGCTTGCACCACAGTCCGGCACCATTAAAATGGGTACTAATTTACAAATTGCCTATTTTGATCAAATGCGTGCGGCTATAAATTTTGAAGAATCAGCCATAGATAACGTTGCAGGCGGTCGTGACCACATATCAATTAATGGCAAAGACAAGCACATCATTAGTTATTTGGGAGATTTTTTATTTACCCCGGATAGAGTACGTATTCCCGTCAGAATGCTTTCTGGTGGTGAATGTAATCGATTATTATTAGCAAAACTATTTAGTTTGCCTAGTAATTTGCTAATACTCGATGAGCCAACCAACGATCTCGACATTGAATCGCTAGAATTGCTTGAAGAAATTCTTTTAGAATACAAAGGCACTATACTTTTGGTTAGCCACGATCGATCGTTTGTCGATCAAGTTGCAACCAGCACCCTGGTATTTAATGGTAATGGCAGCATAAACGAATACATTGGCGGATTTAAAGACATACCTATTGTAATAGCTGCCGAAAATAAGCCTGAGCCTAAACCAGCAAAAACCCAGACAAATACAGTAGTTTTTACTTCTAAACACAAGCAAGAATTAGATGAGCTACCAGCTAAAATCGCAGCAGCAGAAAAAGTGGTGGCACAATTACATGCTGAAATGGCGCAACCTGATTTTTATTTGACTGACAAGCCAGCGCAAAAGATAACTTTAGATAAATTAGCCAGCGCTGATAGTTCACTAAAACGTATGTACCAACGCTGGGAAGAGCTAGAATTACTAAAACTTAACCAAAATGCATAACTGCATTGCCCTCGACATTTTGGGTATCGTGTACAATTGATTTGGTAACGGTTAATTTAACCCTATCTCTCGCAACTAAGCATCCTTTAGTTGCATCGATCTGATTAGCAGAGATTTCTATCGTGCCTTCAGAGTGAACAACTACATGCTTACCAACTTTTACAAGATTGCTATTCATTAACAAGGATCCTTGCGTTGTAAAACTTTTACCCAACACAACGCAAACCTCACTGTCTATTGTTACTTGAGAATGTGTGGATATATTTTTTATGGATACGCCAATATCAGATCTAATAACCAACGGGCGACTACCGCTATAGTTCACTAATTGTAGTCTAAACAGATCTTTGCTGACATTCAGAAGTAAACTGCTTAAATCAACGATTACAATACTAGTTACAGAGCTGTGTTTATGGACTATTTGATCGTGGATTATATTACTAGAATTAGAATAGGTATTAACTTCGGAAATTACTACATTAATACGCTCACTGTCTTCTAAAAGACGCGCCGTCACTAAAATGGCAGAATCAAAATTTGATAACATTCGCGACTCCGGTTTGATGATTGCTCAAAGTACACCAACCGCATCCCGTCCTTAGTATGCAATAAAACACTACACAACTAATTCTTGTCTGGCCATCTGTGATGCTATCACAATAGGTTTGAAATTAAAATTATACACAAATAATAACTAAATTATCTTGCAGTTAGTCTTCGAACCTTCTGATGATAAACGGGGCAAGTAGCAAACCACCGCCGACCCAGGCCAAGGTAAATAGATCTAGGCTGAAAAAAGTAATAGCGATCAGGCTGATGCCGGCAAGGAAAAAGTAAAAGTTATGCTTTTTACCATAGCCGGTGTAGCCCATGCCAATCAGACCTAACACGATTGAACAAAATAAGTTTACAGGATCAAGATCCAAGATAATCCGTGGTCCTAAAAAAAGTTATATTTCACATCTGTCGCCCTTACAAGCTGTACATGGGCAGCAGCAACGGCAATAATTGTAAATAGTAGCGATTAGTATGCCTGCTATAAAGCCATGGATAAATCCCCAAGCTAAGCCTACAAGACACCCCAGCAAAGATGGGTGAAAGCCGAGGTACAGGCCACTTAAAAGTCTTAACACTGGGGTGGCATAATTAAAAGAAATACTTAAAACGCCAAGCAGTAACATACTTAAACCCCAAACTAAGCCTATAGCTGAGCCAAGATTACAGGCGCTTAACTTACCGCATTTTGATTTAACTTCCTTTTTCATTCTTTATCTCCAAAATAATAATGACCTTAGAGGAGTATAGTATATGAAGCTTCTTGCAGCATATGATTTGACAATACGATATGTTTTATTATATTAATGAATCTCTCAAATCATAGATGGCAGACACGGGCGATGAAATTATTTTCCACAATAAAGGCTTTTAGCTTAATAGAGTTGATGGTAGTTGTAGTCATAGCATTATTACTTGCAGCCATAGCAGTCCCAGCTTATAAAAAAGCTAGCTCTAAAGCCAAGCTTGGCGAAGTACATACCAACATGGGGTACCAATTAGATTCTTGGGCTGAAAAACAAATGACTGGTAATAATGCCGCTAACGTTACTATTGGTAATGTTGGGCGCTATTTGACTGGCGTTCAATTGCAATTCAGTGCAGCAGGATCAACTAATAAGGTTGTTGGTACCATAAGTGGCGTGAGCATTGATTTTAACGGTACAACGCTAAATTATACTCCAAGCACATTAACGGCCAGAAGTATTTCCTGGGCTTGCACTTACGATGGCGAAGCCAATGTAACGCGGATTAAGGCAATAACTTTTTGTACTTGCAATGCAAATTGTTCATGAAACATCAAGTAAAATATTATACTCAACACTTCTGATTTTAATTATTTTAAACTGCCTATGGTATAGGCAGTTTTTTATTGAGTTATGGATGGCAGCTAGTCTATTAAATGAAAATATAGTCGTATCATTATCAACAACACCACACAGAATTAACCACATACAAGAAACGCTAGAAACCGTATTATCACAAAATGCCCCCATACGGCAGATCTACATTAGTATACCGTACGTATTTAAACGCGATAATCTAGAATATAAAATCCCACAATGGCTGCAAGACGAAAAACGCATCACTATTTTACGCAGCCAAGACTACGGCCCCGCCACCAAGTTATTGGGGGTACTAGAACAAGTAAAGCTAACGCCCAACACTATTATTGTAATTGTAGATGACGATGTTAAATACCCTAAGAATCTAGCTCTACATTTAGCATATCAGGCAAAATTAAATCCAAACAAAGCCATTGGTGTTTTGGGTGCAGATCCCATTTATGGGCAGGATCACGAGCTAATCGATGATGCAGACATTGGCATGCAACGAGTTAGAAAAAATAACAGCCAAGCAAGTGTCTTGCAAGGTTATGCTGGTGTCGCCTATCGACGCAGTTTCTTTGATAGTTCGATTTTTAATATTGTTTCAGCATCACAAGATTGCAAAAATAGCGATGATTTGTATATCTCTTTTTATTTAGCCAAGCATAATATCCCCCGGCAAATAGTAAAAAATGAGTATATTAGCTTGTGTTATATCAACTGGAGTCTAGATATTGGACTTAATCAGGATGCATTGCACATGTTAAGCCCTAGACCAGCACTAAAACACCGATCTTGTATTGCCTTTATGAAACGTAATGATCCTCATGTCATATTCTAAAATTAGATGGATATTTTATACTGTATTATTAGTTGTAACGATTTGGCTAAATATTGAACAATATGTAATTGAATTATATATGCGTTATAAAATTAGCAACGAAGAAATAATTATAGCTTTATCTACAACCCCCTACAGAATAAACCATATTCATAAAACCTTGGACACTTTGTTCAAACAGAATGCGCCTGTTAAAAAAATATACTTGAGCGTGCCATATGAATTTAAGCGCGATAATCTAGAATATAAAATCCCACAATGGCTGCAAGACGAAAAACGCATCACTATTTTACGCACCCAAGATTATGGCCCCGCCACCAAGTTATTGGGGGTTTTAGAACAGATTAATTTAAATGCAACTGCTATAATTATAACAGTTGACGATGACGTGGATTATCCGCAAAATTTAGCTTTGCAATTGGCGTATAAAGCCAAACATAACCCTAAGTTTGTTATTGCACTAGCTGGGGCAGACCCGGATCGGGATACATCTGGAAATATACCACAGGATTCACAGGCCATGGACGGGATAGTTAGACAGTCATCTTCTGATGCATTTGCGGCCATTGTGCAAGGCTTTGCCGGGATTGCTTATCGCAAACAATTTTTTGATGATGCAATTTTTGAAATTATTTCAGCACCACAAACTTGTATTAATAGCGATGACTTGTATATTTCATTTTATTTAGCTAAACGCAAAATTCCGCGCCAAGTTTTAAAGAATAAATATATAAGCTATCACGACGTAGATTACGGACAGACGCTTGGCTACCAGGCTGACGCCCTGCATAATTTATCGCCAAAACCAATCGATAAACATAGAGACTGTATAGCCTTTATGCAACGAAACAACCAGCATGTAGCATTTTAAGCTGTTAGTTTAGAGGGACTTATGAAAACTAAAATCAGATGGAGCGTATATATTATTTGCTTTGTATTTATTATGGGCAATCATTTTGAAGAACAGCTTATATCAGTAATACAGCCATTGTCAGAGCTCTTTATCCGCTATAGTTTACGTAATGAACATATAATCGTGTCATTTTCTACTACGCCCTATCGAATTGAAAAAATGCAATCTACGATTAAATCATTGTTTGAGCAAAATGCCAAGATAGATAAAATATACTTAAGCGTGCCATATAAATTCAAGCGTGATAATCTAGAATATAAAATACCACAATGGCTGCAAGACGAAAAACGTATAACTATTTTACGCACAGAAGATTATGGCCCAGCTACTAAAATATTAGGCGTATTGGAACAAGTAAAATTAGAGCCCAATACAATAATAATTACTGTCGACGACGATATTTATTATCCGTATAATCTTGTTTTGCATTTAGGCCATAAAGCTAAACAGAATCCAAATTACGCTATTGGTCTTACTGGATCTAATCCAGAGTATGACGAGGAAGGCAAAATTTCTAAACATTCAGCAGAGGGATTTTATAATAATTATACTCCTGATGCCTCCGTGAGCTTTCTGCAAGGCTTTTCGGGAATAGCTTATAGACGTAAATTTTTTGATGAGTCGATTTTTGAAATTAAAAATGCACCTAAAGAATGTGTCAATAGCGATGATTTATATTTATCGTTTTATTTATCGAAACGCGCAGTGAAGCGTACAATATTGAATAACAACTTTTTAAGTGCACGAAAAATAAAATCTAAACTGCCAATTGGTACTGCGCCTGATGCGTTACATAATTTAATTCCCGCGCCGGTGGATAAGCATAGAGCTTGCGTAGCTTATATGAAAGAAAAAAATCCAGGCGTAGAATTTTGATTATTACTCACTAATTGTTGCTGGGATTTTCATTTTAAAAATTAAGCCGGCAGCAATTAACATGCAAATTATAATTAAAATAGAAATAGTTGACAAAGTGCGACTATTTATAAGCGCCAGACCCCAGCCCGTTAATGCACCACACAAGCTAACATTAGTTGACCACACTGCTGTCCTGCGCCCCATGGGCTGTTTACAAGCTTCCATAGCAATACGGTTTATCGGGCCAAACAACATCGATGTGCCGAAAGAAATAATTATCATACACACTATAGCTATAATTATGTTGTTAATTAATATAGAACTAAGCACAAACAATAAAGCGCCTAATATAGTCAACCAGGTTGACATAACCACCAGTTTTAAGACGCTAAAGTATTCTAAAGCCCATTTGGTAGCTGCGGCGCCAATAAAATAACAGCCAAAGATTATTGCTTGTGCTATACCATAGTCTAAGGGGCTAGTTTTAAACACTTCCATCATAATAAATGGCGATTCAAAAATCCAAATAAAATACATGGCAACTAAGAAACAATAAGCCAGACATGGAATTACAAAGTCTATATTTAAGATAATTTTTTTATAATCTCTAAGTATATGCTTAATATTTAGCGAGTGTTGTTGAGTATTAGACTCTGGCATATAAAAAATCATTGAGCACACGCTAACTGAACCAATCAAGACTAAAAACCAAAAAATATAACGCCAATGTGCAAATTCCACTATTAAAGCGCCAAATAAAGGTCCTAAGGCTGGAGCAAGTATGGTAATCGCGCCGATTAACGCTAGTAATTTAATTGCTTGCTTAGTAGTATATAACTCATGAATCGCAGCATAAGCTGCTACTAACGAACAAATAGCCGTGCCCTGGATAAATCTCGCGGTTAGCATGACAGGCAAAGAATATGACATGGCACAAAGTATCGATGACAATACAAATAAAATGCCACCAATAATCAATACGCTCTTGCGTCCAAATCGATCTGAGATTGGCCCCAGAATGAGCTGCATCGAACTGGCACCCAAAAACCAAAATGTTAACGTATCTTGAATTTGTGTTTGTGAAAAATTCAGATCTTTAGCTATTGCCGGCATGCTAGGCAAATACATATCATTAGACAAATAAACAGCAATCTCATATAAGATTATTAAATATGGGAAAAGTCGGATTTTTTTATGCTCTACCATGCGGTAAGTTTATAGTAATTAAGCCATTTCCGCAACTATTGATGTATGCAGTGCGATTGCCCTAACATTTTTATAGTATAATGAGCTATAATTGGCATAGGGCTTTTGCAGGTGAAGTATGTTACCAAAAATCAAGGCTTTTTCTTTAATTGAGCTAATGGTTGTAATTGCAATAATTGCAGTTTTGGCAACGGTAGCTATTCCTGTGTATAAAAGTTACACGTTAAGGGCTTCATTAGTGCCTTTGATCCATAAAATTGATTATGTTGTTGAGCAAATGTTTGTATTTGAAAGTGAAAAAGGATACTTGCCAATTGCCGCTCGATGTTGATAGTTTTTTCCCTGAAGCTGACGGCACTCTAACTGTAGCAGGAAGAGACTGGATGTCAACTTATTGTCAAGGAGAAGTAACTGCGGCTTTTGGTACGACGCAATTACCTGCTTTGGACGAAGGAATTTTTGTTGATGTATATATATGGAAGGAAAATGACATCTTTAGGAAAGCTTACACCTTTGAATTCAGTTCACAAAGAGGCGGGGAACTTAGTTCTGGATTAATAAATAAAATGTTAGACAGCAGCACCTATAATCCAGAATATGAATTAATTTTGGATTCATTTAACGCTGCCCAAGCGGCAGCTGGCTGCACGCTCTGATTATACCATCTTTCTTTGGGTGCAACATAAATGCATCTGAACCTAACTAGTGGATATATCTAGATGGGTAAAGTAAAATTAATTAATGCTAACAAATGAACGTATTACAGGTTCTATAGAAAGGGTAACTTTTCATAATCCAGAAAATGGCTTCTGTGTGCTTAGAGTACAGGTTTCTGGTAAGCGCGATTTAGCAACGATCATAGGCTCGAGCATTTATGTTACTGCTGGTGAATACATTGAGTGTGACGGCACTTGGATTAATGATAAAAATCATGGGCTACAATTTAAAGCAAGCCATCTTCAAGTTACCCAACCAACCACTCTGGCGGGCTTAGAAAAATATTTAGCTTCTGGCCTAGTCAAAGGCATCGGCCCCGGTTTTGCCAAACGCTTAATTTCTGCTTTTGGTCTAAAAGTGTTTGAAGTTATCGAAAAACATCCTGAAAAATTACAAAAGCTCTCTGGCATTGGCAGCAAACGCCAACAAGCAATCCTAAATGCTTGGGAAGAACAAAAAAAAATTAGAGAAATTGTAGTATTTCTGCATCAACATGGCGTCGGCACAGCACGAGCAGTAAGAATTTATAAAACTTATGGTGATCAGGCTATTACTAAAGTAAAATCTAACCCCTATCGTTTGGCGCAAGATATACATGGCATAGGCTTTAAAACTGCAGATGCCTTGGCGTTAAATCTAGGCATTAGTAGCGATTCACCATTAAGAGCTGAAGCAGGCGTGATGCATGTTTTACAAGCGCATACTGCGAATGGCGATTGTGCTGCTTTAATTGCAGATTTAGTAAAGTCCAGTAGTGAATTACTGAATATACCTACTGCAATTATTGATAACGCGATTGCAACCCAAGTAGCCACTAAAAACCTGATTCTGGATGATTTCGCTGGTAAACCTGGTATATTCCTGACGCCTATATATCAAGCAGAAATCAACGTAGCCAACAGAGTGAAATCTTTACTTGCTAGCCATCATACAGCTTGGCAAAATATTGACTTAGCTAAGGCTATACCTTTGGTTGAAAAGCAAAATAATATACTTTTATCTGCCTCCCAAAAAGATGCTCTGCGTTTAGCAATTACCAGTAAAATATTAATTATCACCGGCGGTCCGGGCGTAGGCAAAACTACTATAGTTAAAAGCATTTTACAGCTGATTCAACAAACAACAGAAAATATTTTACTATGTGCACCAACCGGTCGTGCCGCCAAACGCCTAAGCAAGTCAACCGGTAGAGAAGCTAAAACTTTACATCGGCTCTTAAGCTTCGAGCCCCATTCCCGTCAATTTAAACACAATGCTGACAATCAACTAGAAGCAGATCTAATTGTGGTCGACGAGACTTCCATGGTAGATATTTTAATGCTACAGCATTTACTAAAAGCAATCCCTGATAATTGTGCGGTAATATTTGTCGGCGATGTTGATCAGCTGCCATCAATTGGCCCTGGTTCGGTATTAAACAATCTGATAGCCAGCCAAGTTATCCCGACTGTCAGTTTAACCGAAATTTACAGACAAGCAGCAAGTTCGCAAATTATTGTCAATGCACATCGCATAAATACCGGTCACCTACCCCACTTAAAATACGCTACTAGTGATATGAGTGATTTTTATTTTATACCGGCCAATAGCCCAGAAGAAATTAACCACAAACTTTTAACTGTAGTTAGCACAAGAATTCCAAACAGCTTTAATTTAGATCCCGTCAAGCAAATTCAAGTGCTTACCCCCATGAACAGAGGCGCACTCGGCACTAGATCGTTAAATATAGCTTTACGCGAGGCGTTAAATAAGCATAAACAACATGAAATACAACGCTATGGCACTACTTTTTCTGAAAATGACAAAGTTATTCAATTAGTAAACAATTACGAAAAAGAAATATATAACGGCGACATAGGTATTATTACCGAGATAGATTTAGAAAATAATCAGGCCTTTATAGATTTTGAAGATAAAATCGTGCAATATAATTTTGACGAGTTTGATGAATTGGCATTAGCATATGCAATTACGGTGCATAAGGCTCAGGGTTCTGAATATTCAGCGGTAGTTATTCCTTTAGCTATGCAGCACTATTCGTTATTACAACGTAATTTGTTATATACTGGGGTGACGCGCGGCAAGGGATTAGTAGTTATAATTGGTCAAGAAAGGGCCTTAGCATTAGCGATAAAAAATAATAATGCTGGGTGTAGATTAACTAAACTAACGGAGCGATTGGGATCATAGATAATTATTTATACGATTTTGATTTTTACTATGGCTTAGATGTTGGGGTAGAACAAATTGCGTTTGAGCCAGGCTATGGTGCTGATTTTTTCAGCAAAGCCAGCCCCGAATTAGAGTTATATATTGGCGCCAAACACCGGGAAAAATTTGGTTTTGAATTTGGTTTTAGCAACACACTCGAGGCGACGCGTGACGCTAAATTATTGCCAGGTGATAAATATCCTGGATCAGGTGCAGCTCTAGCCACCGGTACTTGGCAATTATGGCGTAATAGCTATAAAACTAATAATGTTTACGCTGGTACTAACAAATTTTTTGCTATCGGTGATGCAAAAAAATTACAGGCATTTGCCTTTGCTGGCTTGGCTATTGCTACTATTGAGGCACAAACTGTTTTTGTCGATGATGATTATAATGGTACTCCAAGCGCCAGCACTATTGCGACATATAGTAAATCTTTTACCGCGACCAAACTATTACCAATGATAAAATTAGGCTTAGAGTATAATATACATCATAAATTTGCTTGGCGTTTAGTCTATACTTGGAAAAATTATTCTGCATTTGGTTATATCAAATCTACAACCAGACCGAATGGCGCAGCAGAATTAAGGCCCAAAGATATTAATGCTCTAGCTTTGGGCTTTTACTATTATTTATAATTTTAGGCTAGTCCCTGTGCTCGGGCACGATTCAAGCGTAAAATTTCTACTTGCGCAGCATCGGTAACGTCAGGACGAGCTTGCATTGCGTCTGTATTAGTATCAGCTCTGTGTGTAAACTGGTAAAATATATTATTAGCTTGATTGGCTTGTGCATCGGGAGAAAAATCAATCACTTCAAAACCAACGTTCCCTAATAAATTCACAGAATTTGTTGGGCGTGGCAATTCAGAGATTAAAATTGCACATATAGCATCTACATCAAAAACTGGGCCTGGATGCGCAGTAGCACTAACGTTTATATTTATATTCGTTACACGATTAGCCCTGCTAAAACGCAATTGTTCGTTAGCATCTTTGATCACTGTTCTTATATCTGCTTCTAACATCTGGGTTTCATTAGTATTAATGAAAGATAAATATTCTAAATTAGCGTTTAAGCAATTATTTAAGAAATTTAATTCTGGCCCACCCATTAAGCCAAGATGATTAGTCTCAGCAACTCCAAGAATTTCTGTAATTTTTTGAGCAATAATTATTTTCTCAGCAGCTGGCACAATGTTATTAAATTCTATCAACCCACTAATTAATTGTGTGTAGGTTAGATTCACGGCGGCCGAGTAACAATATTCGGCTATAAAACCTCGTACTAAATCTAGAATTCTAGTATTTAGGTCTGCAACTATCTCGACATCTGGATGCATGCCGGTAAAACATTCACCAAACTTTCTTAATACTCCGGGGCCACAAATAGTCTCGTCTTGATAATTATAATTATCCAGCCAATTGATGCTGGCAGAATTGCGATCTTCATATAATCCAGAGAGGGATAAGTTATTATTACCACGTTGTGATTCATACAAGGCACGCACAAAGCAATGACTGCGATCATTAATGGTTGATACTATATCACTTGCATCATCATTTACCGCCATCCAATAATATAATGCATGTTCTAAATTGCCAATTCGATTGTAAGCGATAGCACCAAATTTGGGATACATGGCTCTGACAGCAGTAGTATAATGATTGAATAAGTTATTTGGATCATAGTTTTGTTTTAAAAAATGGCATAACCCAAGAGTGCACGCTTCGAAATCAATATTAGCATACCGCTTCTTTAGGCGTTGAAAACTAGCCTCTGCCGTACGAGCTACTGAGGTAGCAGTGGTGTTTTCATGATAATTAGGGTTAAATTCAATTGGCATATTATCCTCCTTGATAATAATTAATCAGAAGATTCGTTAATTAACAGCACAGCACTTTTTATATTTTATTCCACTCCCACAGGCACAAATATCATTACGCCCAATTTTATCACTAGTTTCTATTATAGCTGCTTTATTTTGCCCAGAAATATAAAACCATTGATTATTAATTTTCAAAAATTTACTACGTTCGTGCAACACATGTTCAGCACCATTTAGATCATAATAAGCTTTAAATTCTACTATGCCTTGTTTTTCATGTTTACCAATATCCGGCGCAGAAATTATGTCTAATTTTTTCCAATTACATAATTCGAACCATTCATCTTGGGTTTTTTCTTGATCAAATAATTTTAACGGCTTACCACGCATAGTGCGCAAGATATGCTGCATGTTTTTATGCACATGAGCCACATAGCGCGAACGCATTAGGGCTAACGGCGTAGCGGCAACGGTACTGCCATCAATTATGCTAGCACAACAGGCTATAAAACTTTCACCACTACAACACGGGCATGCATCATTTTGCTCCATTATGTTTCTTTTACTCCTAAATCGCCAAACCTATTTACAAGCATGTATTTAACTATCTCTCGGTCTTCAATCGGGTCAATTTTAATAAATATATCAGTTACTCCCCTGCCAGAATAGGCATTAACTTTAAAACCACCGCGCACATTCATCTTAAACCGTATATGCCCAGGCGGATATTTATGTCTACAGCCCTCGGAAAAACCCAAGACTACCTTGGTAACACTAGGGATAGACTCGACCCATGCTATGTTCCGTTTGACATGCTTGTCTAAAGTTTTATGTCTTCCTTGTAATGTCATGTGTAAAATATACCATATTGTGTTGTGTATATTATACTTAAAGTCGCAGGACTAGGTTTTAATTTCGATAATGGTATAAAATGGTAATCTATAATATTCAGTCAAATGGGGCTTCAAGTCAGTTGGTTGTTGAACTAATAAGTGATGGCGTGCACCTGGAGCCACATTCGGTCGCCTATATAGAAGGAAGCATAGAATACGAGTCCTCACTAAACAGCTTAAGCGATGGCCTTAAAGCGCATTTTATTGGGCGCCAGTACTACAAGCCTATATATAAAGGCACTGGTAAAATTTATTTAAAGCCTACCCTGGGTTATTACCATAAGTTTACGGTTAATGATAACGATGATTTAACCATCAGTAAGAATGCGTTTGTGGTGTGCAGAAGTTCGATCCAGCTAATTCCGCAAATTAAACCTAGCTTGATTAAATTTTTATCTGGTAGCCCCATGGTAAATACGTTAATCAAAGGCAATGGCAACGTGGTGGTAAAAATGCCCGGCGAAGTTACCGAGGTTAAATTAAGCAATAGTAAGTTTGTGGCGTATTTAGCAGATATTACTGCCTATACCTTAGGTTTAAACTTAACGCGTGAAGTCTCGGCTGGACGTACGGTGCAAGTTTTCCGCGGTACCGGTAGCGTATATTTTTCACCGCATCCAAATCCACATCCAATTTTTGGTGGTAAACATAAATAATAGATTTATATATATTTTTCTGACCTGTAGTATATTAACTAGCTGCAGTAAACCCCAGACTCAAGATATAGCTAACAATTTTGGTTTTTCCAAGCAGTATATTCAAACTAAGCCGTTTAAACTTGCCAGTTACCAAAATCTAAAACAAATTAATGCCCCGGTTAACATATATATCGAGGGCGACGGCTACGCTTGGATTAATAAAACCCGCCTCTCTAAAGATCCATCGCCGAATACGCCCACGGTAATGCAACTGGCAGCATTAGATCCAGCAGCTAACGTGGTATATTTGGCCAGGCCATGTCAATATTCACCGCAAGATTTAACTAGCGTGTGCGACGCTAAATATTGGTCTATAGCCCGTTATTCGCCTACTGTAGTAAGTGCTATGGATCAAGCAATTACCAGGATTAAACAACAAGCAAATAGCACGCAAATAAACTTAATTGGCTATTCTGGTGGTGCGGCAATTGCCGTTTTAGTTGCGGCACAACGTCAAGATATTGCTAGCATTAGAACAGTTGCTGGTAACTTAGATTTAATTGCTATGCAAAATTATCATGCCACTACCCCGCTTAGTGAATCGCTAGATCCGCTTAAGGTTGCGCGGGAGATCAAACATATTCCACAATTGCATTTTATTGGCTTAAAAGATCAAGTAGTGCCAGCAATTGTCGCGCAAAACTTTTGCCAGGCAGCAGGAATTGCCGCGCAGCATATAATTGCTGTGCCTAAAGTTGGTCACAGCAAGGGTTGGGCAGAGCATTGGCTAAGCCTATTAGAACACGTGCCTAGGATCAATGTTTAGTAATATAGTATACTTGATACTTGCGCTAAATATTCGTATAATTCCCAAATATACGTAGGATGTAATAAAATGTATAAGACTTCATTTAATAAATTTAATAAAAAAACGCTGATTTTCGGTTTTATTGCGACTGTAGCAACCACTGGATCGGTGATCGGATATAATGAGTGGAAAAAGAGGCTACCGCCAACCACCTTAAGCGCAACCTTACCATATTATGGATTTAAATCTGAACGACAGAAATTAGCATTGAGTTATTTAATGAGAATATCTGGCATAAAAGATGCAGATGTCCTATTGAATAAAGAAGCGTCTAATTCAAGCGAGTTAGCAAATTCTATTTTAGACTTTGTGCGCCAGACGCAACAAAATTTTACAATTCGAACTGGCAATCAGGAACGTTGGGATGTAGAGACCTCAGACAGGATGAAGGATACCGCTAAACAGCCTAAAATTTTAGATGCGCTTAAAGAATTAAACAAGTTGGATGCTGTGCATCCTGTATTTAAACATCGCGATGTTATTTGTATTCTGGGCGCCACTAAAAGTACTATGGTACTTAGATTAGAATATGCGGGGAATTTATTTGCCAAGGGCGATCTTCCAGCAAATTGGTTAGTATTATTGGCAGGAGAGCGCTATGTTACCTCTGACAAGAATGGGGTTTCTATTGATGGTAGCCAAGAAGAATTATTAGATCTTAGTACGAAACTAGGTAAAGCTCCTAAAGCTTTAACTGAAACAGATCTGATGCGATCTGCATACATAGCCTCGAACTTATATAATAAATTACCAACAGAAATTATCGATACACCTAAAAGAGATTTACCAAGGCCAACTACTGAAACAACTGTTATAGAATTATGCGGTTGGTTAAAGAAACATCCTGAGATTGAAAGCATAACATTTGTCTCTAATCAACCGCATGTGGAATATCAGAAAGCAATAATAGTTCAGGTATTTGAACAACAAGGTGTAAAATTAAAGATTGAAGTAGTTGGTCCTGCAATTCAAGTGACTGATAATAACATAGAAAGTAAAATAAAAGATTCAGTTGGCGCTCTTGGCAGTCAAATTTGGGCAAGCACACCGGGCGTGCTTGACGCATTGGGAATAGATACTTGTGATCCACGCTTGAGTGAAGAGTTTCTTGCACTATTTAAGAAACAACCTTTGATTTACAATAAGCTAAAAAACAAATGTAAGCCTGATTAGAAAAATGAGGTATGACTGGTTACGCTCTACACCTAAACTTAAAATACATACCTAAGATCTAAATAGAACATATTCCCGGTATAATTACGCCGTTTTTCCAAATCATAATTAGCTACTAGTTGCAGGCTATTGTTAAGCGCCATAGTTAAACTAGCCCCGAGTTTTGCCGACAGTTTATTTGAGCGCACGGTAGTAGTCAGTAATGGTCCGCCAGAGGCAAATTGCGAGTTATTGTCCTGTACCCCACCCTTCGCATCTACATACGCCATCGCATGTACTTCTGGAATGGTAGTAAGATTGCCTTCTACTAACGGAATTGAAAACTGCCCGCCGACGCCAAATTGTAATAAATTCATATTGCTGGGGTTTTGAATACGGTTAAACACCCCTGCATCAGTTTCCGCAAAGGCCAATTGGCGCAAAAAACTGTATTGCACCGAAGCCATCGGCGTTAATTGGAAATACTTATTCCAGGTATAATTTTTACTAGCAATAGCTTTGAGCGATAATTGTTGTCCCGTATATTTTGAATACGCCGTAGAGTTAAAAGTAGTAAAGCTAATATTACGTATGCCATTATAGCGATTTACCCCGGTAGAGAACATCCAATCTAAATAAGCATGGCTGGCGGATTTAACAGTACCGTAAATCATAGCTTGATAATTTTTTATCACTGTTTGGGTTAGAGCATTTTGGCTGTCTTGTACTTTGGAGGTGCCAATACTGCCAGCTGCACCAAGCATAATATATGAATTTATTTGATTATCTATGCCTAATACTATACCGTTGGATCTAGAGGTATAACCCAACAAGTTGTTCTTAGTGTGCTGTGTGCCACCAGCACGCATAGTTCTAAGCCAAACACCATTGCTACTGTCAATATCACCTGAAGCATAGCCAGAGCGTGCCTGAAATATTCTACCATGTACTGTATCTAATACATTTTGCATCATCATTAGTGACTGCAGAGTTACATATTCTGGTGATACCAGCTCTAATAATGCCGCGTTTAATTCTTCTGGATCAGTAATTTGTTGCAATGCATTAAGTAAAACTTGCATTTCCGCTGAGGGTGAGCCATCACCAATTTCATCTAGATATTTAGCGATTATTTTAGCTACTGGATCTGTTGCTGTTTCAGCAAAACCGCGGCGCTCGACATGCACTACTACGTTATAGCCTTGTGCAGTAAGCGCATTAGAAAGTGTCCAGCTACTAACATAAACGCTGGCTTCCGGCAAAATATAATTACCAACACTTGGTGGCGCTGAGGTATCACCAGTGGCAATTAAAGTATAATCGCCGGTTTTAATAAAACTACCACCATAGCCAATTACAATTACGCCGTTAGCTAGATTTAAATTGGTAACATTACGTACGTTAATTAACGGTAATGAATTAGTATCGCTAAAAGTAGCAGTAATCGAACCAGCATTTATAAAATCAGTACCATTAAAAGTTAAAGTTGGAGTACCTTTGATTAGCGCTTGCCCAGTAAAGGTGTTGGTGAAATTGCCACCTAAGGTTAAATTACTGCCATCTATAGTTAAATTACCACTATTGGTAATAGAGCCATTACCGGTAATATTATCACCCGTACTGACTGTAAAACTAGCGCCTGAATTAATGGTTAAGGTACCATCAAGGGTTAATTGGCTAAAGCTACTAATTGCAGCACCTGTATTTAAAGTTAAAATCGCCGGTGTTACGCCAGAATCATTTTTAACATTAATTGTTTTAATATTTCTAATCGCGGCATTAGTAGTCAAAGTCTTTCCATCGGCAATATTTAAAATAGTACCAACATTGTTGGTAGCACCGACAATTGAGGTGCCAATAAGCTCTACGTCTTGATTAAAGTTAAGTGTGCTACCGGAGGTGGCAGAAATTGTGCCAATTGATGCTACGCGAGTGTTAGCTGCGCCAACAGTGCTATTAAAATTTATTATGTCGCTATTAGTTACAGTTGCCCCAGCGCCCGTACCTGAGAACGTATTGGCAAGATTTAAGGTGCCAGTAGTGACAGTAAAGTTAGTAAAGCCGGTGATAGCGTGATTAGCATTGAAAGTGCCGCGGGTTAAAGTAATATTTTTTACGCTGGTTATTGCACCTGCAGTGGTATAACTGGTGCTAGGATTAAATGTTATGGAAGTATTATTCGGTGCGCCAGAACCATTGATTATTTGCGAAATTGTGGCGGTACCATTGACAAATACTGAGCCGCTGTTAATAATTTTCAAGCCATTACCAACGGTATTTAAAAAACCACTTACAGAAGATCCAGAATTAAGATTCATGGTGCCACTGTTTTCAATTGTTCCAGTTCCAGAGCCAGCAATACCAATATTAATATTTACCGTGGTACCAGCTAAAGCTTCAAATTTAGTGCTAACGCCGGAAACTGCATTATTTAAAGTCATGCTGCCATTTTTCACTGAAATTGTTGAAACAGTTGCAATAGTACTGCCAGGGATAAAATTACTGGGACCTGTAACTGTGCCAATATTTAATATACTTCCGCTAGTTCCGATTATAGGTACAGCAATAGTAGCCGTGCCGTTAACATTTACAACTCCAGTTGCTTTTATGTTAAATGCCGAGAACCCACTTACCGCAGCACTGGTATTCAAATTCATAGTGCCAGAATTGTCTAGGGTGCCGGTACCGCTTAAAGTACTAGTAAAAGTTGCGGTACCAGAAGCTAGATTAAATTGTGTTGAAACACCAGTAATAGCATACGCCGAAGAAAAAGTATTGGCACCAGCATTTACAGTAATAATTCTAATATTAGAAATTGTACCGCCAACAATATAATTAGTCGAAGGCGTTACGATGAATGAAGTGCCAGTATTCGGAGATGGTGTGGTTGCCCCAGTGATAGCCATGTTTATTACTCCAGTGCCACCAACTGTTATTGCGCCACCGGTATAAACATTAAAGGCTGAAAATGAGCTCACACTTGAGCCAGTATTAAAATTTATCGTGCCGGTATTTTCGATAGTGCCCGCACCTGAAATTGCAGCGGTTAGCGTTGCTGTGGCACCAGATTTAACATCAAATTTGGTGCTGATTCCAGAAACAGCATTATTAACATTAAAGATGCCATCAGTTACTGTTACAGTTCTAATATTTGAAATTGTACCGCCAGTATTAACCGTATTACCGCCGCCTGGAGCAATAGTTAAAGAGGTACCAGTGTTGCCCAATGCTCCAGTTATGGCCATGAAGCTAGTAGTACTGCGGTTAATTTCTACTGCGCCGCCGGTTAACACATTAAATGCACTAAAAGTAGCTGGTCCAGTAGTGCTTGATCCAATATTAAATTTCATGGTGCCTGAATTATTAATCACACTGGTTGTAGCTGATGCACCGGAAAATGTAGCCGCAGTAAAAGTTGCTGTGGTACCAGCAGCTACTGTAAAAGTATTTACGCCTGTAATGTTTTGGCTTGCTGCCAAGGTAGTGCCGTTAACTGCTAGGTTGATTGTCGGTATATTAGAAAATGGGTACGTCATGGAGAATTGCGCCGATATTCCGGCGGTTGAATTACCAATATTTAACACTGAACCTGTGGTTCCTGAGAATGTACCAGTGATAGTAGAAACACCCTCTAGGGTGGTAGTGCCTTGGTTGGTGAAAGCAGCTACCGCTCCGTAACCATTAAATCCAGATACATTTAATGTCCCGCCATTTTTAATAAAGGTATTTGATCCAGAATTAAACGCCACAGTGCCGTTACCAGTAAATGTACCAGTTATATTTAAGATGCCCTTGTTAGTAAAAATCCGTTCTTGATTTAGCCCTGTCCCAATTCTATTATGCATAAAAGTGAAACCATTACCAATATTCATGGCCGGCATATTAGGCACAGCTCTATAATCATTAGTAAAATTAGTGGTGTTTGTGGCGCTTGCGGTAACATCAAAGGTTTTTTGATTTATAAAAGCACCATTAGTTACAGCGGAAGTTGTAGCCTTAAGGAAGCCACCGTTCATTTCAAAGGCGCCGGTGTTGGTGAAGGTTTTACCTGGATCTATTTCGATTATTCCAGAAGCTGTTGTATTTTTAAATGCGCTAGCACGAGTTAGGTTTTGTTTAACATTGAAGGTGCTAGAGTTAGTGAACAAGCCAGTAATGCTAAGAGATGTGGGCGATGCATTATTAAAATCAAATATGCCGGTACCACTGTTAGTGAATTTACCTGCAGGAGCACTAGCACCATCTCTAATTACTCCACCAGTGAAAGAAAATGTGCCAGCATTTTGCGTAAAAGTCGCTTCCGCGCCAATATTATAAATTCCGCCGCTATTAGTTGTGTTGTTAATCCTCGTTAAATCTTTAACCTGATCAACCCAGTTTGAATTAGTAAAATTTCCAGTCATTAATTTTAGAGCATCCACAAAATCAATTGACATAGCGCCAGCATTTTGTATTGTCCCGTTACCACTAAGGGAATTTCCAATGTACATGCTTCCATTAACTAATGTCTGTAAAGTTACATTAATGCCTGTAATAGCATTGAAAAAATTAAATACACCATCTACGGCTATATAGGATGTAAAGTTAGTAAAAGTCCCCGGAACAGCAAATGCATTTACCAAATGTGACACCGAGCCGACTTTTAAGGTTTGGTTACTAGCGCTAGAAGTACCGCTGACAGTACCAGTGCCGTTTATCGTCAAAGTACCATTGGTATTGCTCCACCCGGCAGGTAAACTAAATGCTACATTGTTTACATTAAACGTACCCTGGTTATTAAAAGTTGTCGGATTAACATTACCTCCAGTGTAATCAAAGGTACCAACTGTATCGTTAGTAAACGTTCCACCGCCACCGATGCTGCCACCGCTCATGCTGAAAGTGCTTTGGTTTCTGAATACGCCAGCCGGGTAAATATTGATAGTCTTCGAGTTTTGGGTAGGCCCAGTTCTATTGACTGTGGTTACTACATCGATGTAGCTACCAAATGCAAGCCCGGAGGATGCTGCTGTGATTCCTGATGCTACTGTGACTCGGCTGTTATCATTAGTTGTATTAATAAGTGTACCTGCGCTTGAATGCTGATCTGTGCCGGCAGCATATTTTAAATATCCAGAATTAGTAAAATTTCCTGCTGTTATTTTTCCGCTGCCCGATATCACTACTCCGCCATAAAAATTACTATCATTCACATAGCTTGCAGTATTACATCCATTAGTAATCCCGCCCTGGTTAGCAATAGTACCGCTTGTTATATTTAAACCACCACTATGAACTAAAGTATGAGTATCTACAACAGGAAAGTTTGGAAAATTTGACCACTCTATAGTATAATAACTGGGAATAGTTATAATAGAGCCAGTTCCTGACACACTACTAGCTCCTGAAAATCTAATATTCTGTCGAGTTGAGCTAGCCAAAATATTGCTGCCAGTTATACTTACATTCCCGCTATTTGTTACATTTACACCAAAATTTTGAGAGCTATTTAACGTTAGCGTTCCAGAACTACTTGAACCAGATCCCGACAAATTTAAAGCATTAGTTGTATTTATATTAATAATGCCAGCATTGGTAAAAATACCAGAACCAGAAATTTGATGACCAAGATTTAAGGTGCCGCTTCCTCCTGTGCTTAGCAGGGTATTAACGCCACTTATACTACTCCCACTAGTAAAGCTACCGTTATTAGCAGTGATTGTCCGTACCTGGCTTATTGCTATTGCGCCAGGACTAAAGCTACCAGCACTAGAAGGCCCGACGATTATTGCTATATTTTTTGTATTATCACTGCCTCTAATTCCGCCTGAAATAGAAATAGGCAGCGCACTATTACTAAAATTTAAAGTAGTGTTTGTTCCATTAACAATCACACTACCAGACACTGTTACTCTGCCATTAAAATTCACATTTGTATTGGAGCCTAATCGTATATCACCATTAATGGTATTAGTCCCATTTGCTGTTAGATTGTTTAAATTAATAGTTGTATTTTGCCCACCACCTGAATTATCTGGCCCATAAATTGCTACAGTGCCATTATTAAGACTACTATGAACAGCATTTTTACTTATTATAGCGTCGCTATTTATGGTTATAGAAGTATTAGGCGTAATTGATACTCCAACCATAGCAGTACTTGCATTTATGCGTATGTTTGACACTAATTGACCAGGAGTAGTACCTATTGGTCTAGCAATATTTAATGTCGGCTGGAAACTTGCCACATGAACCACGCCAATATTCGGTCCCGGCGGTAGGCCACTGAACGTCAGAGACGACGTTAAATTTATGTCATTACTTGCAATGCTTCTGTAAGTCTGGCTATTCACATTAAAAATATCGTTATTGGAAAGAGTAAGTTGCAATGTGCCATTTCCAACAAATATCTGCCCACCGACTGCACTTGGCCAACAGTATGTAAAAGCCCAAACCAAACTCGGAGATATAACTAAACACAATATAAATAAAGCCCTGCGCAAACCCACCAGCATGAAATTACGTCCCTGTAAATTCTAAAGCCTGTAAAAATCACATAATTATACTGTTTAAATATAGCAAGCAGACAACAATCCAACCACTTATGCCATGACCTTTAGTTAAACATGTCAATATTTTGACGATATTTTTTATGCTAACACTAATTATTAACCATGATCGCATGGCACAAATTTTGCAATACAAACAGTAGCGTATCTAATATAGATATTTCGGGAACTAACATGACGACAAACAACGATACTACAGGTTGGAAACAGCGTGCCATTGAAGAGCACATTTTGCACCAAGAAGCAGAGCAAAAGTTAAGCCTATTATCTGCCGAATTAACCAGCTTGCAACAACAGTTACGCAATACTACTGATTATAATCAATTTTTTGAACAGAAGTTTTATGCGCTCGAAGCTAAATACCAACTGCAAGAACAAAAATTAATTGACACTGTCAATATTTTGAAGAAAGCTCAAGTATTAATTAAAACCCGTAAAAGCGAAATGGATGCTTTGCTTATTAAACACACCAATACCATCCAAGATTTATCTAACAAAGTAGAATTATTAGCCACCGAAAAGGCTGAGTTAAACATAGATTTATTGCGCAAAGCAGAAATTATCAACGAAAAGTCCGCGCAACTAGAACAAGTTAACTATAATTTAACTGCAACTATAGTTGAAAATTCTGATCTAACCCAAGTAATCTTTCAGCATGAGCAAAAAATTAAGCAACTGCATGCAGAGCTGGATGCTGAATTAAAGCAACATCAAATAACTAGCCGCGATTTAACCGATGCATTGTATGATCTGGATCAAGCTAACGATTTAAACTGCTCGTTACAACAAGAGCTTGCTAGACAAATTAAAACCGAAAATCTTGACGAATATTTTGTCTATAAAGTGTTAGATAGCACTGCAATAAATCATGCGCCTATTAGCAACACCCAATATTCAGATCAATAAACTTGTGTTAGAATCAGCGCATGATAGCCAATATTTCTAGCAATTATTCTGACTTTTTTGCCCTGACGCAAGCGCAGCTGCCATTTATGGGCGGCTTGTTAGCTGCGCTCTGGGTATTTAATATTATTAACTGGTTTGTAAAATCACGGTTAAATATTCTGGGATTATATCCTAGATCTGTAATAGGACTAATTGGCATCATAACCGCCCCGCTACCGCATGGTAATTTTAATCACCTATTTTTTAATTGTATCCCGCTGTTTGTATTGGGCATGTTTATCTTAGCTCTAGGACGCGATGTATTTATTGCCGTTAGTATTTTAATTACTATATTACAGGGCACTTTAGTTTGGCTATTTGGCAGAAAACATATACATATCGGTGCTAGCGGAGTAATTTCAGGTTATTTTGGTTTTATCTTAGGGCTGGCATATTTTTATCCAACTTTAATTTCGCTGGTCCTAGCTTTTGTGGCAGTTTATTATTTTGGTTCCATCATTGCCGGGATAATACCGACATCAGCGCTAGTTTCTTGGGAATGCCATTTGGCAGGTTTAGTTGCTGGCTTAGTTGTGATGTATTTTATGTTATATGTACCAGGATTTGAACAACAAGTCTTACACTTAGCAAATCAAGCTTTAGCGCATATGTAATGGCGGTTTTTTGTTTCTAACCCTATCGGTAGTAACATGTAGTTTTAAAGCTATTTTTAGCACTAGACTGTCTATTTCTTTTTTACCAAGTTTCGCGATCGTATGCTTTAATTGATCTTTCTCAAAGCGGGATAATTGTCGTAAGCATTTAACCGCAGTTTGAAATTCATCTATTACGCCATGCTCATGATATTTGGCTTGTAACTTGGCCATAGGAATTTTGTTGCCATCTACAATTTCAGCTTTTAAAGATAAATATAATGGTTTTAAAAAATAGCGATTAATTGCTACTCGTCTAACGCCTTTAGGTAGCTTAGAACTGGTACAAGCGAATTTTTGCACGCCGCGCATAGATAGCTGACATTTATGCACTAAGCCAGTTATTCTGAACGCCAAATCTTCAGGAGTAATTTGCTGTGTTTCATCTGGCCCTAGCGTAAAATCGCTGTTCATAATTATTCGCCTACTGCAGTTTTAATTTCTTGCAATAATGCTTCGATCTTTACCAAACTCGCCGCACTAGCTTCCGAGGCATTGCCAGCAGTTTTAACTTCTTGCAACAAAGTCTCTACGCTAGTTAGTTTAGCTAAGACCTCTGGGTTATCCGGGGTAGCTACGGTTGCTGGGGTCTTTTCTTTGGAAATAATCGAATTAGCAGCTTTTTTTGCCTCTTCTGTGGCTTGCGCGGCTATTAGTTTAGTTTTATTCAAGATCTCGGTATAATTGGCATTTTTAGCTGCATCTTTGGCGGTGTTCGCTGCATTTAGCGCCATTTCTTTTGCTTTGTTTAACCATTCATTTGACATAGCACCAGTCTCCCAATATCTTTGTATCTATGATCTGCTATCGGCTTAATAGCAAAAATCTTTACTAACTAGCAAAAAAAACAGCTCTCTGGTATAATTTCACCTTAAATTTGTTAAGTTCGCTTACATTGCGATAGGGTTATATTTTAGTAATGGCAAAAGAAGAAGCAATTGAAATGGAAGGCGTGGTTATAGAAAGCCTGCCTAATACCAATTTTAAAGTTAAATTAGATAACGGGCATGTAGTTAATGCACACATTTCGGGGCGTATGCGTAAACACTATATTCGAATTTTACTCGGTGACCGTGTAACTGTGCAATTAACACCTTATGACTTGACCAAGGGCCGCATTACATTTCGTAATCGTGATGGTGCTGGTAAACCTGTCGAAGAAACTGAATCAAACGAGGAATAAAAGCCCCTGCCCCAAAATCTCTGATTTGGGGGCAAGGGGTTGGGGATGGGGGTAAAGTTACACTGGTTCGCTTTCGTTGGCGATAATATCTAACTTCAACGAATCTTCTTTTACTGTAACCACTACTTTGCCGCCACCTTGTGATAAATTGCCGAATAGCATTTCATTCGCTAGGGGTTTTTTTAACATTTCTTTTACTAAACGATCCATTGGTCGTGCTCCCATGGCGCGATCATAGCCATGTTCAGCTAACCAAGTTCTAGCAGGCGTATCAACATCGAGCGATACTTTTTTGTTGCTTAGTTTACCCTGGAGTTCAGTTAATAGTTTCTCAACAATTAAATACACCGCTTCTTTAGATAACGAATTGAACTGAACGATAGCATCTAAACGATTACGAAACTCAGGCGTAAAACGTTTTTCTAATACTTTCATACCATCAGACATGTGATCTTGAGTGGTAAAGCCCATGCTACTACGACTCATTTCTTGCGCACCAGCATTAGTTGTCATAATTAAAATTACATGTCTAAAATCTGCTTTACGCCCATTGTTATCGGTTAAGGTACCATGATCCATAACTTGTAATAATAAATTAAATACATCTGGGTGTGCTTTTTCTAATTCGTCTAATAACAATACACAGTGTGGAGTTTTTACAATTGCATCAGTGAGCAAACCTGACTGTTCATAGCCAACATAACCAGGTGGTGCACCGATTAAACGCGATACGGTATGACTTTCCATATATTCTGACATATCAAAACGTACAAATTCAATACCCATCAGCTTAGCTAATTGTCTAGTCACTTCAGTTTTACCTACTCCAGTAGGACCAGCAAACAAAAAGCTAGCAACTGGCCGTTCAGCGTCACCTAAACCAGAGCGACCCATTTTAATTGCGTCCGCAATAGTTTCTATAGCTTCTTCTTGACCAAAAATTACTAGTTTTAAATCACGTTCAAGATTTTTCAATAAATTACGATCGGAAGCAGATACTGACTTGCGCGGTACACGTGCTATTTTTGCAACTACGCGTTCTATATCGCTAATGCCAATAATTTTTTTACGTTTATCTTCTGGATATAAGCGCTGAAAAGCACCAGCCTCGTCGATCACATCTATAGCTTTATCTGGCATATATCTATCAGAGATATATTTGTCAGCTAATTCCGCAGCGGCTTTTACAGCAGCATTAGAATATTTAACTTTATGGTGTTTTTCCAGCTGATCTTTAATACCACGTAAAATTGTTATTGTCTCTTCTACAGTTGGCTCTTTAACGTCAATTTTTTGGAATCTACGCACTAAAGCACGATCTTTTTCAAAAATACCACGATACTCTTGGAATGTAGTTGAGCCAATACATTTTAAATCCCCAGATGCCAACATAGGTTTAATTAGATTTGACGCATCCATCACACCGCCAGAGGCGGCACCAGCACCAATAATCGTATGGATTTCATCAATAAATAAAATCGCCCCTTCTTCTTGTTTAAGCTGTTGTAATAAAGCTTTTAAGCGTTTTTCAAAATCACCGCGATATTTAGTACCAGCTAATAACGAACCAAGATCTAAAGCATAAATAGTGCTATTAGCAATAGCTTCTGGTGTTTTGCCTTCGATAATTAATCTTGCCAAACCTTCAGCAATTGCTGTTTTACCAACGCCTGCTTCACCAACAAATAATGGATTGTTTTTACGGCGACGACATAAAATTTGAATAGTACGTTGAATTTCTTCATCACGACCAATAAGGCTGTCAATTTTGCCAATTTTAGCTTGATGATTCAAATTAATTGCGTATAGTTCTAGCGGTGATTTATTGCCTAATTCTTGACTAAGTTCTTCGTCGTGTTGTTGTGATAATTCGTTTTCTTCATGCACATCATCTAGTTTAGAGATACCGTGAGAAATAAAGTTTACTACATCGAGTCTGGTTACATTTTCTTTCTTTAAGAAGTATACAGCTTGACTGTCTTGTTCGCTGAATATTGCGGCTAATACGTTGGATCCGGTCACTTCTTCTTTGCCTGCAGACTGCACATGGAATACTGCTCGCTGCAATACCCGCTGGAATCCTAAGGTAGGTTGAGTTTCTCTGTGTGGCTCACTAATAGGAATTAATGGCGTAGTTTCATCTACAAAGGCTAAGAGCTCATTGCGTAAATGTTCTATATCAGCGCCACATGCTTGCAATACACCAGCAGCAGATGAATTGTCTAACAAAGCTAATAATAGATGTTCTACGGTCATAAACTCATGACGTTTATCGCGCGCTTCTTTAAATGCCAGGTTTAAAGTTAATTCTAATTCTTTACTTAACATATGTCGCTCTCCTAGCCAGGTAGATCTCCTTTTTTAGGTCTTCTCCATTTGGCAAAGTAACGGCTGTTCGTTAGCTCTTGAATAATTATTCACCAACATAACCTTCGTCTCTGCGATGTCCCTGGTATAAACACCGCATTCTCCTCTGCCTGTCTTATGAACTTGCAGCATAACCATGGTTGCTACAGGTTCACTTAACAAAAAAAAATGCATCAATACTTCTACTACAAAATCCATTGGGGTATAATCATCGTTAACCAAGAAAACCTTATACATTGGTGGCCTTTCTAAACGAGGCTTGGTTTTCTCAGCTACTGCTTCACGAATTACTTCAGAGTTTTTCCTAGTGCTCATACTAAAATTTTAGCTAATAAATAACTAAATTGCTGTTATTTGGCTAATTATCTTTAGACATACCACTAATAAAGCTCTAAAATCGCACAAAAACCATCACTACGTTGCTAGCTGTACAGCTTCCATAAGTGCAACTACAACTAAATCCAGCGCAAGCGAAATAAACACTTGACTATTAAGTCGATTTATACCAAATTAGATGTGTGGGGTTACCCGCTATCTCTATCAGTAATAAGGGAATTTTTAGATGGCAACAGGGACAGTAAAATGGTTTAACAACCAAAAAGGCTATGGTTTTATTTGTGCAACTGACAGTGAAGAAGAGATTTTTGCCCACTTCTCCTCAATTGTAATGGAAGGATATAAAAGTCTAAAAGCTGGTCAACCCGTAGATTTCGAAGTAAATCCAGGGCCTAAGGGCTTGCATGCATTGAATATTCGGCCTGCTGCTGGGCAGGCGGTAGAACAAACGAATTCGTGAACCCCCATCCCCTTGCCCCCAAATCAGAGATTTAGGGGCAGGGGCTTTTAGCAGTCGGACACCGCCCGACCCCCTACATGTTCTTAATTAATTCATCACCAAAATCAGAACATGACAATTCAACTGCATCATTCATCATGCGCGCAAAATCATACGTTACGCGTTTACTGGCAATCGTCTTTTGCATGGCAGCAATAATTAAATCTGCGGCTTCCGCCCAGCCCATATGCCGCAACATCATCTCTGCAGATAAAATTATCGAGCCGGGATTAACTTTATTTTGTCCTGCGTACTTAGGCGCAGTACCATGCGTAGCTTCAAACATCGCCAGCGTGTCGTTTAGATTTGCGCCAGGCGCAATACCAATACCACCAACCTGTGCGGCTAAGGCATCAGAAATATAATCACCATTTAAGTTCAATGTAGCTATAACTGCAAACTCTTGTGGGCGCAACAATATTTGCTGTAAAAAAGCATCGGCGATCATATCGTTAATTACTAATTGTTTACCAGTGCGCGGATTATTAATTTGCATCCAAGGCCCGCCATCTAGCAATTGTGCGCCAAATTGTTGTTGTGCAACTTGGTAACCCCACTCTTTAAATGCCCCTTCAGTAAACTTCATGATGTTGCCTTTATGCACCAACGTTAAAGTCGATTTATCTTGTGCTAATGCATATTCTATGGCTTTAGTGACTAAACGCTGCGTACCTGCTTTAGATACTGGTTTAATACCTATGCCACAAGTATCAGGAAAACGGATTTTAGTAACACCCATTTCATTTTGTAAAAAATTAATTATTTTTTTTGCTTCTGCTGTATCTGCCTGCCATTCGATACCAGCATATATATCTTCTGAATTTTCACGAAAGATCACCATATCAGTTAATTCTGGATGAGTTACTGGACTGGGTGTGCCGCTAAAATAACGCACTGGGCGTAAACAAATATACAAGTCTAATTTTTGGCGTAATGCTACGTTTATGGAACGTATACCACCGCCGATAGGTGTAGTTAATGGACCTTTGATTGCAACTTTGAATTCTTCGATTGCTTGGATGGTTTCATCTGCCAACCAAACATCAGGCCCATATATTTTGGTACATTTTTCACCAGCAAAAATTTCGCACCATTTTATTTGCTTGCGGTTGGCATACGCCTTTGCTACAGCAGCGTTAACAACTTTTTGCATAACTGGCGTAATATCGACGCCAATACCATCGCCTTCTATGTAAGTAATAATAGGGTTATCTGGCATGCTAAGTTTTCCGTTGCTAGCGTCAACCTGTATTTTTGCGCCATCAACGGGTATAGTTACATTTCGGTATGCCATAATTTCTCCTAAACTGGCACGATTATATTACCTTAGCCTATTATTAACTATATGCAACATAATCTAATTATTACATTGGTGCTGTTAATTTTTTTCGCTTCACCAACGCGAGCGTACGTTAGCAAGGACTTTGCTACGCAACGTATATTGTTTTTGCAAGTTGAAGCTGATCTTAAAAAAGGTAAGATGAATAGCTTTCGCAAACATAAGCAAGCGTTAGTTAATTACCCGTTGTATCCGTATTTAAAATACGAACTACTACGAAAGATGATCAAAGAAGTTAGACACTCAGAATTAAGTGCTTTTAATCAAACTTACCCCGACTCACCGCTTGCCAGTAAACTTACCAACGAATGGCTGAATGTAAAAGCGGCCCATAAACAATGGGCAGAATTTTTATTAGCGTATAATATCAATGACAAAAACGATATTGAAATGCAATGTCATTATATTAATGCCAACATTGAGGCCAAGAATAATAAAGATGTTTACGCGCTTGTACCGCCAATTTGGTTACAAAGCAAAACTCAACCAGCCGCCTGTGATCCAGTATTTAAACACTGGGTTAATGATGGGCAGCTGACCAGAAATTTGATATGGCAGCGCATAAAATTAAGCATTAGCGAAAATAATACCAAACTTGCCAAATATTTATCAAAAGAATTGCCTGAAGGCGATCAAGCCATGGTCGAACTATGGATCCGTACGCATAATGATCCAGAAATAATAGCTAAACCGCATTATTTTGCTTCTAAGCATTCAGCAATAAGCGAGATTATCACTCATGGGATTAAAAGAATTGCTAAATCTAATCCACAAGCGGCAGTAAAATTATGGAATATTTTAGAACACAAGCACAATTTCAATGAAACTCACTGGGGTACAGTGGTAAAAGAAATTGGTTTGGCGTTGGCTAGAAAATTAGACCCACATGCGGACAAATGGTTAACAACTGTACCAATGCCGCTGCTAAGCAAAGAAGTTTTTGATGCCCGCCTCAAGCTAGCAGTACATAATAACAATTGGCAAACTATTACCGATGTTTATAAAATGCTGCCAGAAGAAGAAATGCGTTCTGACAAATGGCAGTATTGGCAAGCTCGAGCCTTAGAAATGCTTGGCCACCGCGAAGCTAGTCAAGCAGCGCTAGCCAAACTTTCACAAATGCGCAATTATTATGGCTTTTTAGCTAGTTCAAGGGTATTGCAACCGTATGCATTTAATCATGAGGCGACTAATATCCCGGCTGAGGTTACTACAGAAATTTTACAACGGCCGGCAGTTATTCGCGCTTTTGAATTAAAACAAATAGACCGGGTACATACTGGTCGTACAGAATGGTACAAAGCATTAGTTGATATGAATGATCAACAACGACTTGCTGCCGCACAATTAGCCGCACAATGGGATCTACCAAATTGGGCGATAGTTGCCTTAGCTAATGCTTCGAATAAAAACGATTTAACTTTGCGTTTTCCTAAAACTTATTCTGACTTTATTCATCGTGAAGCCAAACATAACAGCATTGATCCCGCATTAATATTTGCTATCACTAGACAAGAAAGCGCATTTATTCCAACAGCTAAATCCCCAGTCGGTGCATTAGGTTTGATGCAAATTATGCCGGCTACAGGTAAAATGATTGCTAGATCTAATCGCGAGCGACATCATGTACAAGATTTATTAAAACCAGAAAAAAACATACGCTTAGGTAGCAAATATGTCCGCATGATGTTAGACCAATATCAACAAAATCCTGCGTTAGCAGCAGCATCTTATAACGCTGGGCCACATCGCGTTGCCGGCTGGTTACCAGAATATGACATGCCAGCTGACAGCTGGATTGAGACCATACCCTTCAAAGAAACTCGCGAATACGTGCAGAACGTATTAACTTATGCGGTAATTTATAAACAATTGCTTGGCAGCACACCAAAATTGGGTAATTATATGCCCATAATTAACGGCAAAAAACGCATCTCCAAAAAATCAGAGAGTAAGCAACATGGAAAGTAACAGTATAATAAACAAATGGACTTTATTATTAATCGATACAAATCCTGATACTATTGAGTTTTTTCGTAACGTTCTAGAAAACAAGCCTTATGAAATTATTGTTATGAACAATGGCGAAGAAGGCTTTAAATTATTATTAGACCAACCCAATAAATTTTCTGCCATAATTTTGGGGCAAGATATTCAAAAAACTAGTGGTATAAAACTATTACATAGAATTAATTCTAGCAGCAGGAGTAAAATTATTCCGGTAATAATCCAAGCCGCAACTGGTTCGTTAGAAGAAATGGAAATCTGCATTCGCTCTGGTGCTAGGTATTATATTCCGAACCCGCTAGATGAAAAGATTATGCCAGAAATTATAGCAACTGCGATTCGAGATCAAGCACGCTATAGTAAAGCCGAAAGCGACGTGCTAGATTCTAAGCCTATTGGCAACACACTGGTCAAAGCTGAATTCAGAGTAAAAAACCTTACCGAATCGCAATCAGTGGCTAACCTGATAGCTAGTGAATGCCCTAATCCCAGACTAGCCGTAGTTGGTATCACCGAGATGTTGATTAACGCGATTGAACATGGCAACTTAGGGATTACTTATGCCGAAAAAACTAAATTACATGAGAATGAAGCTTGGTTAGCAGAAATAAATAAGCGGTTATTATTGCCAGAATACAGAGATAAATTTGTAACAGTACTGTTTGATAAAACCGCCAGTCACATTAATATCAGAATAATTGATCAAGGTGATGGCTTTGATTGGCGTAACTATCAGAACCTGGACACTAAGCGTGTCTATGACAATCATGGTCGCGGCATAGTTATGGCCAGAAGCTTAACATTCGAGAGCTTGATTTACCATGATAAGGGTAATGACGTAGAATGCATTATTCCGTATCAAGTATAGCTTGCGATAAATCTAATAACTCGCGCAATGCTACCGCAAACATAGTAAATTCTGGTGTTACGGTTTTGAGCTCTTCGACAAAAAAGTCCCAACGCGCAAATAAATCTTTGCGCTGGGCTAACCAGTTCTCTGCATAGTGCATTAAATCGTCTTTATTTTCTATATTACTTTTTAAAATATTTACTGCCAAATGGCGCTGTTGTCGATCAACATCATCTCTAAAAGCTGCGCGCGCTAGAGCTTCCCAATGATTAGCCACTGGTTGTTTATTAATCATTTCCCCAAACCAACCCAACTTTAACTTGCCGCCAATAGCAAAATATACTTGCGCTACTTCTAATATATTAAAATTATTATCGATAGCTGCCTTAGCAATATCTAGCGCGGCAAACATTGCATTAAATCTTGATACACGTTTAGCTAGTTCTTCTGGCACGCCAGCGGTAATCAAGCGCTTACGTTCAGAAACTAGTTTTTCATTTCTGGTGTCATGCAAATACATGTCTATATTAGACTGCAACTCATAAACTAACGGCTGATACTGTTTAATCATACTGGCGATATCTAACTTACCACTACGATTACGTAAAAACCAACGTGTACCACGACGAATTAAGCGATTTAAATCTTGCAGCATACTTACTTGTACCGCCATGTCTACGTTACAACCCAAATTTTTAATCTGCATACGTAAATCATAAGCATCGAATACTTCACGTGCTGCTAAATATGCGCAAGCTATATCGGGGCTATTTGAACCACTTTCTTCTTCTAAACGCTGAATGAAATTAATACCCATTTCGTTAATAATCGAGTTGCTTAATTGTGTCGCGATAATGGCGCGTTTTAAGCGATGTTTTTGCATATACTTACTATAGGCTTTATCTTGTAATGCTTTGGGGAAATAGTTTATCAGCGAAAAATTAACAAACTGATCGTCTGGAACTTGTGAGATTAACAATTGCTTTTTGAGCTGAATTTTGGTATACGCCATTAGCACCGCAATTTCCGGACGAGTAAAACCTTGTCCAGCAACTGCGCGGGCAGATAATTCATCTGCAGTTGGCAAAAACTCAACTACAGAATCTAACCCAGCACTGCGCTCTAGATCCCGTAGTAAGCTAATATGCATTTTTAGATTTGCACCAGCTTGAAATTCTGTTAGCGTTAAAGCTTCATTTTGTTTAATATTATTAGTTAACACTAATTCTGCCACATCAGATGTCATACTAGATAACAATTCGTTGCGTTGCTTCTCGGTCATATCCCCACCAGAGACAACCGTATTTAATAAAATTTTAATATTTACTTCGTTGTCTGAGCAGTTTACCCCGGCTGAATTATCAATCGCATCAGTATTAATTATTCCGCCCTTTTTAGCATATTCGATACGAGCTAATTGAGTAAAACCTAAATTTCCTCCTTCGCTGACAACTTTTACATTTAAGTCTGTGCCGTTGATTCTAATTGCATCGTTAGCGCGATCACCAACCTCAGCGTTACGTTCACTAGCAGCTTTCACAAATGTACCAATACCGCCATTGAAGAATAAATCTACTTTCATCGTTAAAATAGCTTTCATTAATTCATTAGGCATCATACTGTCTTGTTTGGTTTCTAATATTTGTTGCATTTGTGCTGATAATGGTATCTTCTTCGCGGCACGCTCAAACACTCCCCCACCTGCAGAAATAAGCTTGGCGTCATAATCATTCCAACCAGAACCAGGTAAGTCAAATAATCTTTTACGTTCTTTAAAACTTACCACTGGATCTGGATCCGGATCAAAGAAAATATGCATATGATTAAAGGCCGCAATTAATTTAATTTTTTCCGATAATAACATGCCATTACCGAAAACATCGCCAGCCATATCGCCAATACCAAACACAGTTATCGATTGCGTTTGCACGTCTATATTAAACTTCTGGAAGTGCATTTTAACTGATTCCCAAGCACCACGCGCGGTAATGGCCATTTTTTTATGGTCATAACCAGCAGAGCCACCAGAAGCAAAAGCATCCCCCAACCAAAAATTATATTCTTTAGAAATTGCATTTGCTATGTCAGAGAAAGTCGCAGTTCCTTTATCAGCAGCAACTACTAAATATGGATCATCTATATCTAAACATACTGTATTTTTTGGTTTAATAATTTCTGAACCTTGATAATTATCAGTAAGATCTAACAAGCCACGCACAAACGTTTGATAGCACTTGATGCCGTTTTGCAGCTTATCCGCGCGTGAGGCGGTGGCTGGCAATTCATTTTTAACAATAAAACCACCTTTTGCACCTAGTGGCACGATTACTGCATTTTTAACTTGTTGCGCTTTCATTAGGCCTAAAATTTCAGTACGAAAATCTTCATGTCTATCGGACCAACGTAAGCCACCACGTGCAACGCGATCACCGCGCAGGTGTATACCCTCCACTTGTGGCGAATATACAAAAATCTCACACAATGGTTTAGGCAATGGTAAATCTGGCACTCTAGCACTATCAAATTTATAAGAACAGCAAGCTTTATATTTCCCTTGTTCATCAACTTGGAAGAAATTGGTGCGTACAGTTGCGATCATAGTGCCTAAATAGTGCCTAATTATGCGATCTTCATTCAAGCTAGCAACTGAATCTAAAGATTCTTCGATCTGTTTTTTGACCGCATTTATTTGCAAGCTTTGATCTGAAGTTTGTTGTTTAGGGTCAAATTTTAAATAAAAATATTTAATTAATTTTTTAGCAATTTCACCGTTGTTAAATAAAGCATCTTCAACGGAAGTTTGACTAAACACTAAGCCAACTTGCCACATATATTTATAATATGCGCGCAAAATTGAGATATCCCGCCACGCCAAGCCGGCACTTATAACCAGACGATTATACGCATCATTTTCGGCTAATCCATGCCATACAGCATCAAACGCATCTTGAAAGATGTCTTTTATAGCTTCAGTATCTAGGTTACCACTTTTGCTGATCATACAATAATCATTTACCCAAACGCTCTCTGAGTCTGTAGGTTTAATTTCGTGCGGTCGCTCGCTTATTATTCTTAGCCCCATGCGTTCTAATATCGGCACTATGTCTGATAATGGTATCGCCTTACTGTTGCGAAATAATTTGAATCTAAAGCTTTCTTCGGTTTCTTCTATTGGTCGATACAAGCTCATTTCTAAATGTGAGTCATCATAATTTTTTAAGTTTTCAATATGCTCAATATCAATTATTGCGCTACGAGCAGAAAATATTTCACGGTAACTGACTGGAAATGCATTGCCATATTTTTTAAACAAATCATTAGTTTGTTCTTCACCCCAATGCGCATCTAACGCATCTTTTAAGTCATCACCCCAGGTTCTAGCAGCTTCAATTATTTTTTCTTCTAATATTTTGGCATCATAATTAATTTCTGCGTTAGGATCGATACGCACTATATAATGAATTCTAGCTAATACAGACTCAGAAAATTTACTGTCAAAAGTAACATTTTGCCCTTGCAATTCTTTTAATAAAATTTGTTGTATATCTTTACGCAGTTGTGAGCTAAACACTTCTCTTGGTACAAACACTAAACATGAGAAATATCTGCCAAATACATCGCGCCGCATAAATAATCTTAACCTTTGACGCTCTTGCAGATGTAATATGCCAATTGCAAAATCAAATATTTCAACATCTGTAGCTTGAAATATTTCATCTCGTGGTAAAGTTTCGATAATATGTACCAGAGCTTTGCCGTCATGACTATTTTTTGGAAATTTTGCTAATTTAAAAACACGCTCAATTTTTTTGCGTATAAACGGGATAGAATCTAACATCTCATTATAGGCCGCCGAGGTATACAAACCGACAAAACGCACTAATCTAGATGGTTTATCTTGTTCATTAAATATTTTTATTGTTACAAAATCGGTATAAGCTGGCCGATGCACTGAGGCCATGGTATCTGTCTTACCTAGTAATAACCGTTCATTATTCAGATATTGCTCTCTAGCGCTGAAGTCCATTTTGCTAAGTTCACGCGTTAAGTTATATTGCCGCGCATCAGACAATACCCCTAAGCCACTGCCTGCAACATATTGTAAAATAGTATTATTTTTCTTGTCTGCCAAATATTCGTATTCTACATAACCGATAAAAGTAAAGTGATTATCTTCGAGCCAATGTAAAAAAGTAATAATTTCGTTGTTATTTTGTGCCTCTAAAGCATGACAAACGTTATTTAAATTAGCCAGCATAGCTGGCCAGTCTTTAACAATAATGTCAACGTCTTCTAATATTTTATTGAGCTCAGTACAGATTTTCTCAATACTTGCCCCATCTTTTTGCCGATCAATTTCCATGTAAATTGGCGCTTCTTGAATGGCATTTATGTATTTATTTTTTGCTTTATTGTTAGAATCTAATGGTAATACTTGCGAAATTTTTCCTGCATCATCCCGCACAAATCTCACACCCTCAGCGTGAATAATCAGGTGAATATTTATGTCTAATTTACTTAAAGCTAAACGTAATGAATCTAATAAAAACGGTTTATTATCGTGCGCTACTTCAATAACAGTATGTGTTGATTGCCAGCCATGTTGTTCTAATTGCGGATTATAGACACGTAACTTGGCTTGCCCAGGTAAGCGTTGAAAAATAAAGTGCCAATGTGAAATTAAAGCGCCATATAAATCTAATATGCTTTTACTACGCAGGTCGTATGAAGACACCCCCAAATAGTATTGCAGTAAAAATTCTTTGATTAAAACAGCATCTTTGGCTGGCAGTTTTTCATCAATGATTTTATCAATCTTGACAATTAAATCAGCACGATTATCTTCTAGGTTTATAGGCATAGTAAGTTCCCTGGCCTTTAATATATTAAGTATATAACTTATAATGGTATTGTATTGGGTTTTTTTAATTTATGGGTTATACATGACATACGTTGGTCACATATTAATTATATTGTCATTGGGATTGACTGTCTCGGCATGTACTGGCAGTTATAGGCCCATTGATCCACAAGAGCAAATTGGTCGAATTGATCAAGAAATTTTTGAGAAACACGCCAAGCCACAAACACCTCTTGAAGAGTATGTCAGCCGCATTGGTAAACGCATGCAAATTGTAAGTGAAAACGCAAGCAATAAATATCAATTTAAAGTCGTAAATTTTGACACGCCAGAAGTTGAATTCGATACTGAAAAGAGATCAATTACTATCACCACAGCTTTGTTACAACAATTAAATGACGAAGCTGAACTAGCAGCTGTGTTGAGTTTAGCTGCAGGTAAGTATGCTAATAGCGACAACCTAGATCAAATGACCGCCACTAATCTATTTCGTAACAGCTCACGTACCCTATATGGCAACCAGTGCTGGCGGACCTGCTCCTGAAAAATGATTTTGCAACAACTGACACATAAAATTGAAAGAACTTTTATTTTGCAATTTACAAGTTATGTTAATCG
>Ga0209174_10000264_pt1 | contig 40295 bp, 36 predicted proteins | sample JI91814BDNA_FD_187505 | JGI IMG/M metagenome (GOLD analysis project Ga0209174, IMG submission 187505) | Wastewater effluent complex algal communities from Wisconsin, to seasonally profile nutrient transformation and Carbon sequestration -... | ecosystem: Engineered > WWTP > Effluent > Algae...
GAAACCGGCCTGGGCGGGCGCTTCCCGGCCGGTTTCCCGGTCGGCACGGTGACCGCATTGAAGCCGGATGACAGTCGCGCGTTCCTGGTCGGCGAACTCAAGCCTGCGGCGCAGCTGGATCGCGGCCGCGACGTGCTGCTGTTGCGTTCGGCGCCGGTGCTACCGGGAATCGGGAATCGGGAATCGGGAATCGCAGGGGCTGCGGCGCCCGCAGTGAACGGTGTGCCGACCGCCGGGCAGGCTGATGCAGCCGCATCCGCATCCGCATCCGCGACGACCGGCACGGTCGCAAACCCGCCAACGACCGACGTCGCGCCTGTTTCGCAACCCGTGGCGGCACCTCACTCCACGGCACCCACAACGACACCGGCTCCGCCGCCCGCGCCGGAGACCCGCCCGTGAGTCGCGCACGCGTGGGCTGGATCCTGCCGATCAGCTTCGTGGTCGCGCTGCTGCTGGGGCTGCTGCCCATGCCCGGTTTCCTGCAGCCATTGCGGCCGTACTGGCTGGCTTTGATCCTCGCGTACTGGGTGATCGAAGCGCCGGACAATGTCGGCCTGGGCGTCGCCTTCATCGTCGGCGTGGTCGCCGACCTGATGTACGGCGGACTGCTGGGCGAACAGGCGCTGCGCCTGGTCATCATGACCTTCATCCTGCAGCGCTTTCGTGCACGCTTGCGCTTCTTTCCCTTGTCGCAACAGGCACTGGCGATCGGCGTGCTGCTGTTGAACGACCGCATCGTCGCCACTGCCATCCACCTGGCCTTGGGCCAGCCGACCCTGCCGTGGAAATACTGGTGGGCGCCGTTGCTGGGCATGCTGCTGTGGCCGCCGTTGTTCCTGCTGCTGGACGCGCTGCGCCTGGGCAAGCGCAAATAGCCATGGCCGGTTCGCGCAGGCCGATGAAGAACCAGCATGCGGAAGCCGAGCAGTTCCGCCGACGCGCCGTGCTCGGCTTCATCGTGGTCGCGCTGTGCCTGCTGGGATTGGCGGGCTGGTATTTCAAGCTGCAGGTGATCGACCACGCCGAGTACGCCACGCGTTCGGAAGCCAACCGCATCAAGCCCCGGCCGGTGGTGCCCGCGCGCGGCAGCATCTTCGACCGCAACGGCAAGCTGCTGGCCGAAAACGTGCCCGCCTTCCGCCTCGACGTATTGCCGGAGAAAGCAGGCGATACGAAAAAGCTGCTCGCCGAACTGTCGACGATCTTCGCCCTCACGCCCGAAGACATCGAGCGCTTCGAGGCCACGCGCAAGGCCACGCGCGGGTTCCGTCCGATCACCCTGAAATTGCGCGTCAGCGAAGATGAGATGGCGCGCTTCGCCGTCGACCGCTGGCGTTTCCCCGGCGTGGAGCTGGAGCCGTACCTGACCCGGCGTTACCCCTACGGCGACCTGTTCGGCCACGTCATCGGCTACGTGGCGCGCATCGATGAAAAAGATCTGGCTTCGCTGGGCGAAGGCAATGCGGCGCTCACCCACATCGGCAAGACCGGGCTGGAGCGTTACTACGAGGAATCGCTGCGCGGAAAGATCGGTTACGAACAGGTCGAAACCAACGTGGAAGGTCGCGCGCTGCGCACCGTCGGCCGCGTGCCCGCGCAGGCCGGTTCCGACCTCAAGCTCAGCGTGGATGCCGACCTGCAGCGCGCCATGGTCGCGGCGTTCGGCGACCTGGAAGGTTCGGCGGTGGCCATCGATCCGCGCACCGGCGAAATCCTGGCCATGGTCAGCCTGCCCAGCTACGACCCCAACCTGTTCGTCAACGGCATTTCACACGCCGACTTCAACGCGCTGAATACCAATCCGTCGCGCCCGCAATTCAACCGCCTGGTGCTGGGTGGCGTGGCGCCGGGCTCCACGCTGAAGCCTGCGCTGGCACTCGCCGGCCTGGACAGCGGCGTGCGCCTGCCCGACGACAAGACCCTGTCCACCGGCATGTTCCGCTTGCCGGGCATGAAGGGACGTGGCTGGGGCGACTCGCATCGCGGTGGGCATGGCTGGACCGACGTGCGCAAATCCATCGCGGATTCGGTCAACACCTATTACTACCGCCTGGCGCTGGACATGGGCGTCGAGCGTTTCGATCGCTATCTCTCTGCGTACGGCCTGGGCCAGCCGACCGGCATCGACCTGATGGGCGAGATCGGCGGCATCCTGCCGTCGCCGGCGGCCAAGCTGAAACTCAACAAGGAGCGCTGGTATCCCGGGGACCTGGTCAACGCCTCCATTGGCCAGGGCATGTGGAAGGTCACGCCGTTGCAGCTGGCGCGCGTCATCGCCGGACTTGCCGATGGCACGCTGCGCCGGCCGCACCTGGTCGCCGCGCAGCGCACCGGGTTCGATGCGGAGTGGCAAGCCTTGCCGCAACCGGCGGGCGTGCGCATCACCGAAAACGCCAACAACCTGCGCGTGATCCAGGAAGGCATGGAGATGACCGTCAACGGTCCCGGCGGCACCGCGCGCATGATGAGCGTGGGCGCGCCGTACCGCATCGCCGGCAAGACCGGCACCGCGCAGGTGGTCAATCGCCGTGCGCTGGCCGTGAATCCAAAATCATTGCCATTGCACCAGCGCCATCGCGCGTTGTTCGTCGGGTACGCGCCCGCCGAAGACCCGACCATCGCGGTGGCGGTGATGGTGGAAGGTGGCGGCTACGGCGCGGCGACGGCGGCACCGATCGCGCGCAAGATCCTGGATGCGTATCTGCTGGGGACGATGCCGGAAGTGCCTGTGGAATCGGGAACGGGGAATGGGGAACCGGAAATTGACGGCGCAGTCCCCTTCGGTTCGCCGGCGGGAGAGGGGCTTAAGAAGCCGCAGGAACCGCGGCGATGAGCGACCTCCTGCGCTGGTTCTACGACATCGGCCGGTACTTCCTGCGCACGCTGGACTGGCCGTTGCTGCTGGCCCTGGGTGCGTTGATGGGCGTGGGGCTGGCGGTGCTGTACAGCGCCGGCGGTGAAAGCCAGGGCAGGCATCTGCTGCTGGCGCAGGGCGCGCGCTTCGCGGTGGGACTGGCGGCGATGTGGGGGCTGTCGCGGATCACGCCAACGCGGCTGCGTGCGTGGACGCCCGGCATGTTCCTGGTGTCGTTGCTGCCGCTGGTGCTGGTGCTGTTCATAGGCAGCGGCAAGCACGGCAACCACTGGATCGACCTGAAGGTGTTCTACCTGCAGCCGTCGGAACTGATGAAGATCACCTTGCCGATGATGATGGCCTGGTACCTGCACAGCCAACCGCTGCCGCCGCGCCTGCGCACGGTGCTGGTGTCCTGCGTGCTGATCGGCGTGCCCACCGGCCTGATCCTGCTGCAGCCCGATTTCGGCACCGCCATGCTGGTGGTGGCCAGTGGCGTGTTCGCGTTGTTGCTGGCCGGCCTGCCGTGGTGGTGGGTGGGCGTGGCGGTGGGCGGCGTGGCCGCGGCCGCACCGGTGGCATGGATCTGGTTGCTGCGCCCGTACCAGAAGGATCGCGTGTTGACCTTCCTCAATCCCGAAACCGATCCGCTGGGCACCGGCTGGAACATCATCCAGTCGAAGATCGCCATTGGCGGCGGCGGCATGACCGGCAAGGGCTGGGGGCAGGGCTCGCAGTCACACCTGGATTATTTGCCGGAACACACCACGGATTTCATTTTTGCCGTGTTGTCCGAAGAGTTCGGCTGGATCGGCGTGGCCGTGGTGCTGGCGCTGTACCTGTTCGTGGTCGGTCGCTGCCTGTGGATCGCCATGGATGCACGCGACACCTATTCACGTTTGCTCGCAGGTTCGATCGGCCTGGCCTTCTTCGTCTATGTCATCGTCAACGGCGGCATGATTTCCGGGCTACTGCCGGTGGTCGGCGTGCCCATGCCGCTGCTGAGCTACGGCGGCACCTCGGCGGTCTCGCTGTTGGCAGGACTTGGCCTGGTGATGTCGGTACGTGCGCATCGTCCGGTGCATGGGTATTGAGGCGGTGGGGAGTGCGGGTTGTTGGTTCTTGGTTGTTAGTTGTTGGAAAAGCGGTTTGTAGTGGGCTTCAATTCCAAGAACCAGCAACCAAGAACCAACAACCCGCAACACCAAAGCCTGAACGTTCACGTCGCGCCACACGTGTCCGCAGCCCCATCCCCATGCTACCCTCCGCGGCGATGACTCGACGCGCACTTTCCTGCATTTTCCTGCTTGGCCTGGCCGCTTGCGCGACGCCGGTGAAGCCCCCCTCGCACGATGCGAAGACCACTGGCCAGGCGACGCCGTCCACGCGTCCCGCCGAGACGTCCACCGAAGCCTTGCCAGCGAATGCAGTGGTCGACCTGACCCCGGAATCCTTCGCGGTGGCACGCGCCAATTTCGTGCGTGATACCGCGGCCCGCTTCAATATCGCGCCGGCGACCATTGAAGCCACGCTCGCGCAGGCCGAGTACCTCGACAGCACGGTCTCGCTGATGTCGCGCCCCGCCGAGCGCGTGAAGCCATGGAGCGACTACCGCCCCAACTTCATCACTGCCTCGCGCATCGAGGGCGGCCGCAAGTTCATGGCCACGCACCGCGAGGCCCTGCAGCGCGTCGAGTCGCGCACTGGCGTTCCTGCAGAAATCATCACGGCGATCATCGGCGTGGAAACCAGTTACGGCGGCTTCACCGGCAAGACCCGCGTGCTCGACGCGCTGTATACGCTGGGCTTCAACTATCCGCGCAGCGGCAATCCGGAGCGCGCCGCGTACGAACGCAAGCGCGAGCTGTTCTTCCGCGATGAGCTGGCGCAGCTGTTCGCGCTGGGCCGTGAAGAGAAACTCGACATCACGAACCTCACCGGCAGCTACGCCGGGGCGATGGGCATGGGCCAGTTCATGCCCTCCAGCTACCGCGAATTCGCGGTGGACGGTAACGGCGATGGACGTCGCGATCTGTTCTACAGCCACGATGATGTGTTTGCGTCGATTGCCAACTATTTCCTCAAGAAGGGTGGCGCACGCGGCGGCTGGGTTCCGGGTGCACCGGTAGTGGCGCGCGCCGAACTGCAATCCGGTTTCGCTGAATTCAATCCGGAAACCTGGACCGCCGACTACACGCTCGCCGACCTTGCAAAGCGCGGCTATCGCCCACTGGAACCGGTGGCACCCGACGCGACCGCCACGCTGGTGTCGCTGGAAGGCAGCACCGGCAAGCAGTACTGGCTGGGCTTCCAGAATTACTACGCCATCACCCGCTACAACAATTCCAAGATGTACGCGATGGCGGTGTACCAGCTGTCGCAGGCCATCGCCGGTCGAGAGATCCCGCCGGCATGAAGTGGCTGGCGTTGCCGCTACTGGCCCTGACCCTCGCGGCTTGCAGCAGCGCACCCAAGAAGTCCCCGCCGCCATCCGCAACGACGACCGGTCCGCGCGTGCCAGCGCAGGCGCATGTCCCGGATGCCGGATGCATTGGCAAGTACAAGCCCGCGCAGGAAGACCTGGGTACGCGTGGCAACTACAAGGCCGGCGGCCTGTATGCACCGGGCGTCGCCGACACCACGCCCGACTACGTGCCCGACGTGGACTGCATCGCCGAACCGATCGTCACCAACGAAGCGCCTTCCCGGGTCGGCAACCGTTCGCCTTACAGCGTGCTAGGCAAGCAATACCAGGTGATGCAGCGCGTTGATGGTTACGTGGAGCAGGGCACCGCGTCGTACTACGGCAAGAAGTTCCACGGTCGTCTCACCTCCAACCAGGAGGTGTACGACATGTACGCCTTCACCGCCGCGCACAAGACTTTGCCGCTGCCGAGTTTCGCTCGCGTCACCAACCTGGACAACGGCAAGTCGGTGGTGGTGCGCGTGAATGATCGCGGCCCCTTCCACGAAGGCCGCGTGATCGACCTGAGTTACGCCGCTGCGGTAAAACTCGGCATCACCCAGCGTGGCACCGGTCGCGTGGAAGTGCGCGCACTCACGACGAAGGACCAGGGCCAGTACGTCGCCTCTGCAAGTCCGCGCGCCGACAAGCCAATCAGCAGCCAGCCCACGGCCATGGATGCGCTGGTGGGAAACCTGCCGAAGACGCAGGTGGCGGGTCCCGTCACCACGTCGGCGCAGCCCTATGTCGCCAACGCGGCCAGCGCCAGCACCGCTCCGCTGGTCGATCCCAGCGACCCCGGGCGTTATCGCATCGTGGTCGATCACAGCAAGCCCGCCAGTGCCGATCGTTTCGATGCATGGTTGAAGGCGCGCAACCTGGTGGTGGTGGGCGGCAAGATCGTGCCGGCCGGCACGGCGGTGGCCTCGGCCACGCCGCTTGCATCCACCAACGTGCCGCAACCGGCCAGTGTCGTGCCGCCGACCTTCGTGCAGGCACCGCGCCCAGCGGCTTCGAATTCCAGTTCCAGTGATGTCTGGCTGCAGGTGGCGAGCTACTCCAGCCGCGAAAACGCCGATCGTGCACTGGCCCGCTTGACCGCCGCCGGCATCACCGGTGCCAGCCTCAGCGATGTCGAAAGCAACGGACGCACCTTCTGGCGCCTGCGCGTGGGTGCGCCCGACCAGGCCACGGCGTCGGAACTCGCCGGCCGCATCGCAGGTCTGGGACTTGGCCAGCCGCAGGTAGTGCGGAACTAGCTGTTTCCACGTGTAAATCGGACTACACGAAATCCTGCCGATTCCAAAAACCAGGAACCAGCAACAAAGAACCCCCAAGCCCCACCCCTTACAATCCACCCCCTAACCGGCCACGGCCGCCCTGGAGTTCGCATTAAATGAAGTTCCGTTTCGCATTCGCCGCCCTGGCCACCGCTGTCGTCGGCCTGGCGGTCGCCCAAACCCCCACGCCCCAGCCCGTGCCGCAACCGGGCGCCGCCGCACCAGCTGCAGGCCCTGTCGCCATACCGCCCGCACCCACGCCGGTTGGCACCGCGTGGATCCTGATGGACTACACCACCGGCCAGGTCCTCGCCGGCGAGAATTACGACGAGCGCGTGGAACCGGCCAGCATCACCAAGGTCATGACCTCGTACGTGCTTGCTTCGGAACAGGCCAACGGCAAGATCAAGCCCACCGACCAGGTGATGATGAGCGAGCGCGCCTGGCGCGAGGGCGGCGCCGGCACCGATGGCAGCTACAGCGGTTTCGCTGTCAACCAGACCGCGCCGCTGCTGGACATGGAAAAAGGCATGGCCGTGCAGTCCGGCAACGATGCCGCGATCGCGCTCGCCGAACACACCGCGGGCAGCCAGGAAGCCTTCGCGTCGCTGATGAACAGCTACGCCGCCAAGATCGGCATGAAGGGTTCCAACTTCGTCAACGCGCACGGCCTGTCGGCGCCTGATCATTTTTCCACCGCGCACGACCTGGCACGGCTGGGCCAGGCGCTGATCCGTGATTTCCCGGAAACCTACGCGTTCAACAAGATCAAGGAATTCACCGTAGGCACCATCACCCAGCCGAACCGCAACCTGCTGTTGTGGCGTGACCCGGCGGTGGATGGCATCAAGACCGGTCACCATTCCGGCGCGGGCTACTGCCTGATGAGCTCGGCGATGCGCGGCGACCAGCGCCTGATCGCAGTGGTGATGGGTTCCACCTCGGAAAAGCAGCGCGCCGACGACAGCATGGCGCTGTTGAACTGGGGCTTCCGTTTCTTCGAAACCCACCGCCTCTACGAAGCCAACAAGATGATCGCGCAGCAGCGCGTGTGGAAAGGTACGAGCAAGGAAGTGCAACTCGGCGTGGCCGCGCCACTGCTGGTCGGCGTGCCGCGTGGCCGCTACGGCGACCTGAAGCCGACCATGGACGTGCCCAAGCTGCTGGAAGCACCGATCACCAAAGGCCAGGCCATCGGCACGGTCAAGGTGACGCTGGACGGCAAGCTCGTCGCGCAGGCGCCGCTGGTCGCACTCAATGCGGTGGAGCAGGGCGGCTTCTTCCGCCGCCTGTGGGACAGCCTGATGATGTGGTGGGAGTCGGAGTGATTCCGGCCGCCATGGCGTGAACCCGACGAAGCCGGCGCAAGCCGGCTTCGTCATATGAGCGACATCAGTGGCAGCAGGATTTTGTGGCAGCAGTATCTTGTGGGAGCGGCGTCCCGCCGCGAGCTCCTGACTTTCTTTTCTCTATCCTGCCCCCAGTGCAAGAGCTCGCGGCGGGACGCCGCTCCCACAAACGCCGCGCCCACTGATCCCGCTCCCGCGTCATCGCGGCTTTCGATTATCCGTGCGGCTTGGGTTTGGCGGCCAATGACCCAATAATCGGGGCATGGACATCACATCAGACAACCCCGAACACGGCTTCCAGTTCCCCGGCACCTTCGAGTTGAGCGCCATGGGCTCGGCCGACAGCGGCCTGGAAACCGAGCTGCCGCGCCTGCTCGCCGCCGCCGGTATCGAGGTGCTGGAAGAAAGCATCCAGTGGAAGCATTCCTCCAGCGGCAAGTACGTGTCGGTGCGGATCGGCTTCCATGCCGATAGCCGCGAGCAGTACGACGCCGCGCACACTGCCCTGCGTGCCCATCCCGAAGTGAAGTGGACGATATGACCGCCTTGCCCTGCCGCATGCGCGAGCTGGGGCGGCAGCCGTATGAACCGGTGTGGCGCGCGATGCAGCGCTTCACCGACGTGCGCAACGAAACCACCGACGATGAAATCTGGATGGTGGAACACGACCCCGTGTTCACCCTGGGCCAGGCCGGCAAGCCGGAACACGTGCTGGCCGCGGGCGACATCCCGGTGATCCACGTCGATCGCGGCGGGCAGGTGACCTACCACGGCCCGGGCCAGATCGTGGCCTATCCACTGCTCGACCTAAAGCGGCTGAAGATCGGCGTGCGCGACTACGTGCATCGGATCGAACAGGCCCTGATCGACACCCTGGCCGACTGGAACCTCGAGGCCGAACGCAGGGACGGCGCGCCCGGCGTGTACGTGGCGGGTGCCAAGGTCGCGGCACTCGGCATCCGCGTGCGTCGCGGCTGCACCTTCCACGGCCTGGCCTTCAACGTCGGCATGGACCTGGAGCCCTTCCACCGCATCAACCCCTGCGGCTACCAGGGCCTGCAGGTCACTTCACTGCAGGACCTGGGCGGCCCGTCGTCGATAGACGCGGTGAAGCCGGCGCTGCTCGCCCACATGGCCCGCCAATTCGGGCTTGAATTGCAGGCCGAATCCGCGCTCCCCGATCTCTCCCAAGCCGCCTGACCCCTGTTTTTTTGTAGGAGCGCCCCATGGGCGCGAGCCCTTCGCGAGATGTCCAGAGAAGAGCTGGCGCCCATGGGGCGCTCCTACAACGGCAAAGACCAGCCCCGGATCTGCAGAGCAGCGCCGACCGTCCCTCGCGCCAACCCCAGAACGGCTAGAATTCCACCATGAGCACCGACTCCAACGCACGCCTTATTCCTCTGCAGGTCGTCACCACGGCAGCGCCTTCGCTGGAAGCCGGGGCCAAGCAGATGGGCGGCGACAAGATTTCGCGTTCGCCGGTGCAATTCGCCGACGCACCGGTGCTGCGCAAGCCATCGTGGATCCGGGTGCGTATTCCCAGCGATGGCTCCGTAGCCCGGCTCAAGGCCAAGCTACGCGAAAACCGCCTGGTCACGGTCTGTGAAGAAGCCAGCTGCCCGAATATCCACGAATGCTTCGGCCACGGCACCGCCACCTTCATGATCTTGGGCGAAGTCTGCACGCGCCGCTGCTCGTTCTGCGACGTCGCCCACGGCCGGCCCAAGCCGCCGGATGCCAGCGAGCCGCTCAGCCTGGCCACCACCGTCGCCGACATGGGCCTGAAGTACGTGGTGGTGACCAGCGTGGATCGCGATGACCTGCGTGACGGCGGTGCCCAGCACTTCGTCGACTGCATCGCGGCCATCCGCGAACACTCGCCCGGCACGCGCATTGAAATTCTCACCCCTGATTTCCGCGGCAAGGGCCGCATGGACCGCGCGCTGGAAATCCTGGCGGCCAATCCGCCGGACGTGTTCAACCACAACATCGAAACCGTGCCGGACCTGTACCCCAACGTCCGCCCCGGCGCCGATTACCAGTGGTCGCTGACCCTGCTGCAGAAATTCAAGCAACAGCATCCGTCGCTGCCCACCAAGTCCGGGATCATGCTCGGCCTGGGCGAGACCATGGAGCAGGTGCAGGCCACCCTGCGCGACCTGCGCGCCCACGACGTGGAAATGGTCACCATCGGCCAATACCTGCAGCCCACGGCCCACCACCATCCGGTGATGCGTTACTGGACGCCCGAGGAATTCAAGGAACTCGAGCTCTTTGGCAACGCCTTGGGCTTCAGCCACGTCGCCTCCGGCCCGCTGGTACGGTCGTCCTACCATGCGGACCTGCAGGCGAAACAGGCCGGCGTCACCGCCTGAACCGCGCCTGCGCAGCCTGGTCTGTGCGAACAAAGCCTTCACATATGTCAGTGCCGTCACGTTTAGGCTGAACGCGCGGATGACAAAGCCTGCAACTTTCGGCACTGTCACCCTGTCCCAGCGTCCTGCAGTCTCCCACTGGCCATCCCGGCCCCGAGTACCCGAATGAACTTGAAGACCCCCGTCATTGCCCTGTTGGCCGTTGCCTTGGTTGCGCCACTCGCCCTGCTGGCGCGGGCGGATGCCGAGGGGATTGCCACCAACGTGGTCGCCGCGCCCACGGCCGACCAGTCCACGACCTCCAAGCTGGTCTACGGCCTGCTCTCGGACAGCCGCTATGCCTATCGTCCGCGCGCGTTGGACGACACGCTGTCGGAAGACGTCTTCAAGCGTTACCTGGAAGCCCTGGACGGCGGCAAGCAGTACTTCACCGCTGCCGACATCGAGACCTTCGGTCCGTACAAGACCGAAATGGACGACGCCATCCGCAGTGGCGAACTGGCCCCGGCCTACGACATCTTCGCCGTGTACAAGCAGCGCGTCGGCGAGCGCGTCGCGTATGCACGCAACCTGCTGAAGCAGGAGTTCGATTTCACCGGCGACCAGCGCTGGGAATACGACCGTGAGAAAGCGCCGTGGGCCGCCAATGCCAAGGAACTCGACGAGGTCTGGAAGAAGTCGGTGATGAACGACTGGCTGCGCCTCAAGCTGGCCGGCAAACAGCCCGCCGATATCCGCAAGACCCTGGACAAGCGCTACGCCACCTACCTGCGCAGCGTGGATGAACTGAAGAGCGAGGACGTGTTCCAGACCTTCCTCAACGGTTACTCCGGCGCGATCGATCCGCACACCGATTACTTCACGCCCAAGACCGCGGAAAATTTCAACCAGTCGATGTCGCTGTCGCTGGAAGGCATCGGCGCGCAGCTGCAGCGCCAGGACGACCTGGTGGTGATCCGCGAGATCATCGCTGGCGGCCCCGCTGACTTGAACGGCACGCTCAAGGCCGGCGATCGCATCGTCGCGGTCGGGCAGGGCAAGTCCGGCCCGATGACCGACGTGATCGGCTGGCGCATCGACGACGTGGTGTCGCAGATCCGCGGCAAGAAGGACACGCAGGTTCGCCTTGAATACATTCCGGCGGAAAGCGGCGTGGACGGAAAGCATGCGCAGGTCACCATCACCCGCCAGAAAGTGAAGCTGGAAGAACAGGCCGCGAAGGCCGAGACCATCACCCTGCCTGCGGTGAATGGCCAGCCGGAACGCCGCATCGGCGTGATCAAGCTGCCGGCGTTCTACCAGGACTTCGAAGGCCGTCGCAAGAATCCCGACGACTACACCTCGGCCACGCGCGATATCGCGCGCTTGCTGGCGCAGTTCAAGGTCGATGGCATCGACGGCGTGGTCATGGACCTGCGCAACAACGGCGGTGGTTCGCTGGACGAAGCGGTGGAATTGACCGGCTTGTTCATCGACAAGGGCCCTGTCGTGCAGGTGCGTGAATCCGGTGGCCGCGTCACTGTCAACGCCGACCGCACGCCGGGCGTCGCCTGGGACGGTCCGCTGGCCGTGCTGACCAACCGTGGTTCGGCGTCGGCCTCGGAAATCTTCGCAGGTGCCATCCAGGACTATGGTCGTGGCCTGGTCATTGGTGAAACCACTTTCGGCAAAGGCACCGTGCAGAACCTCGTCGATCTGGATCGCTGGCCCGCCAATGAAGCCGCGCGCTTTGGCCAGGTCAAGCTGACCATCGCCCAGTTCTTCCGCGTCGCCGGCGGCAGCACCCAGCACAAGGGCGTGGTGCCGGACATTGCCTTCCCGGTCAGCGTTGATGCGACCGAATACGGCGAGAGCACCTACGAGAATGCATTGCCGTGGACGCGCATTGCCGCGCTTCCGCACACGCAGTACGGCAACTTCGCGCCGCTGCTGCCACGCCTTGAGGCGCTGCACGCGACCCGCATCGCCAACGACAAGGAATTCCAGTGGTGGTCGGAAGACGTGGCCCAGTTCCGCGCCGAGAACGCCAAGAAGTACGTGTCCTTGAACGAAGCCGAGCGCCGCGCCGAACGCGACAAGCAGGAAGCCCAGCGCAAGCAGCGCCAGGCCGAACGCAAGACGCTGGGTCTCGCACTCGACCCGCTGGCCGAAGATTCCGCCGATGACGGCCTGGGCGCCAGCGAGCGCGACATCCTCAAGGACGCCGCACGCGAGAAGCTGGCGGAAAAGCGTCCGGACCCGCTGTTGCGCGAGTCCGCGGCGATCCTGGCTGATGCCATCGAAGTGCTCGGCGAAGACAAGAAACTGTCGGCACAGGTATTGCCGGAATCGACCCTGCCGGGTAGCTGGGCGCAGTAATTGCTTTCCTTCTCCCTCTGGGAGAAGGTGCCCGAAGGGCGGATGAGGGCGTGAAATATCAGCTTGTAATGCAGTTTCCGTGGGCCGGAATTGCCCCGCCCTCATCCGTCGCTACGCGCCACCCCCGCCTTCGCGGGGGCAGGCTCTTCTCCCAGAGGCGACCGGAGGGAGTGCAGGGCTGAGAAGGAAGCAACGGAACAGCAAGAATCGGATAGCGGGCGCCCAGTGCGCCCGTTACTGTGTGCGCCATGCAAACCCTCGACGAAAAACTGCAACGCGCATTGGCCCTGCTGGACGGCGGCGAGCCCTCATTGAATGAACTTGCCGCGGCGGTCGGCCTGAGCGCTTCGCACCTGCAACGCAGCTTCCTGTCCCGCTATGGCCTGAGCCCGGCGGAATACGTGGCGCAGAAGAAACTCGGCGCCTTCAAGTCGGGCTTGCGCGCCGGCAATGACGTCAGCGCCGCGCTGTATGACGCCGGCTACGGGTCACCTTCGCGCGTGTACGAGCAGGGCGTGGCCAAGCTGGGCATGACGCCGGCGACGTATCGTGCCGGTGGCGAAGGCATGGCGATCCACTGGGCCATCGTCGATACCGCCTTGGGCCGTGCGTTGGTGGCCGCGACCGAACGTGGCATCTGCGCGGTGGAACTGGGTGACGATGCGGGCGTATTGGAAGCAAGGCTGCGCCAGGAATTCCCGCGCGCGAACATCGAGCGCGTCGAAGCCGGTAGCGACGACTTCCTCGCGCCACGCCTGCGCGCGGTGGCCGAACGCCTGGGCGGTAACGGCAGCGAAGTGCCGGTGGACCTGATGGGCACCGCGTTCCAGAAGCGCGTGTGGGATGCGTTGATGAAGATCCCCAGCGGCCAGACGCGCAGCTATGCCGAACTCGCCAATGCCGTTGGTGCACCCAAGTCCGCGCGCGCGGTGGCGCGTGCCTGCGCTTCCAATCGCGTCGCCGTGGTCGTGCCCTGCCACCGCATCATCCGCGGCGACGGCGCGCTGGGCGGCTACCGCTGGGGCCTGCCGATGAAGCAGGCCCTGCTGCAGCGTGAGCAGGCGGGCTTGTAGAGCGTCGTAGGAGCCACGTAGGAGCGACGTAAGTCGCGATGAGGCTCTACATGTAACGCCCCATCGCGACTTACGTCGCTCCTACGACGCCCGTACGTCGCACCACAACACCCCAGCGGTAGAATATACAACTGTTCCGACGCCTCATTCCCCATGACCCCTCCTGATTCCAACGCTGCCATGCCGGCGCGTGGCGTGGCCGTCGTTGTTGCCCTGGCCATCGTCTACCTCGTGTGGGGCTCGACCTATCTCGGCATCCACTTCGCGCTGGAAGGCGGCTTCCCGCCGTTCCTGATGGCGGGTGGGCGCTTCCTGCTGGCCGGTACGCTGATGTACGCGGTGTTGCGCTGGCGTGGCATGGCGGCACCCACGCGCGCGCAGTGGAAGGACCTGATGGTGATGGGCGTGCTGATGATGGTGCTGGGCAACGGCATGGTCAGCATCGCGGAACAGTGGGTGTCCTCGGGCATCGCCGCCGTGGCCATCGCGTCCACGCCGCTGTGGATGGGTCTGTTCTCGACCCTGCGCGGGCAGCATCCGAGCCGGCTGGAGTGGGTGGGGCTGGGCATCGGTTTCATCGGCGTGCTGTGGCTCAACGCCGGCAGCAGCCTGTCGGCGAATCCCAAGGGTTTGATCGCCCTGCTGATCGCACCCATCGCCTGGGCCTACGGCTCCATCTGGAGTCGCGAACGCAACCTGCCTTCGCCCTTCATGAGTGCCGCCGGGCAGATGATCTGCGGTGGCGTGATGATGCTCGTGGTCGGGTTCGTGCTGGGCGAGCACTTCGACGGCATGCCGTCGACCAAGGCCATCCTCTCGGTCGTGTACCTGCTGCTGTTCGGTTCCATCATCGGCTTCACCGCCTACGTGTGGTTGCTGCATAACGTGCGTCCGGCGCTGGCCGGCAGCTACGCCTACGTCAATCCGGTGATCGCGGTCGGGTTGGGCGCATGGCTGGCGGCGGAACGCTTCACCACGCATGACCTGGGCGCGATGGCGGTGATCCTGTGCGGCGTGGTCGCCATCACCCTGGCCAAGGCGCGCAAGAACAAGCCGGTCGTGGAAGACAAGCAGTGACTTCGGCCACCCTCGATCGTCGCGGCTTGTGGGCGGCGGCGGCCTCGTTCGTGGTGTGGGGCTTGATGCCGCTGTACTGGCATTTGCTCAAGGCCGTGCCGTCGCTGCAGATCGTGATGCACCGGATCGTGTGGAGCACGGTGCTGGTAGTGGGTGGGTTGTGCCTGACGCAGGGCCTGCAGTGGTTGCGCATCGCGATGGCGCGTCCGCGCGTGGCGTGGATGCTGGCGATCAGCGGCCTGTTGATCGCGTTCAACTGGGGCCTGTACATCTGGGCGGTGAACGCGGGGCACGTGGTGGAAACCAGCCTCGGCTATTTTATCAATCCGCTGCTCAACGTCGTATTGGGCGTGGTGTTGCTGCGCGAACGCTTGACCGTGGCGCAGTGGGTGTCGGTGGCGGTGGCCGCGACCGGGGTGCTGTGGCTGACCTTCAACTACGGCAGCTTCCCGTGGATCGCGCTGTCGCTGGCGGCTTCGTTCGGTTTCTACGGTTTCATCCGCAAGTTGGCGGTGGTGGATTCGATTCCGGGCCTGGCGATTGAGAGCCTGTACCTGTTCCTGCCCGCATTGGCGGCATTGGTGTGGGTGGAGACGCACGGCAGCGGCGGGTTTGTCAGTACGTGGGGTTGGCAGGTGGATGCGCTGCTGGTGTTCGGTGGCGTGCTGACAGCATTGCCGTTGATCGGGTTTTCGTACGCGGTGCGGCGGGTGCCGTATTCGGTGATCGGGTTCATGCAGTACATCGCACCGACGCTGCAGTTGTTGATCGGCGTGCTGGTGTTCCACGAAGTCTTCGACCGCGACCGCGCGATCGGTTTCATCTTCATCTGGATCGGGTTGGCGATTTTTGCTTTCGATGGAGTTTGGCGTTCTCGTCAAAAACCTGCGAGTGGAGCGTTGACGGACCGTCCGGATTGACGGACTGCTCACTTTTCGCCGCAAACTTCCAGAAGTTGGCTTCTGCGGGTGAATACACAGCGCTTGCTGGCACCGCTGCGCGCGCGCGATTCTGATCCATCTCTGGACGACTGAAATCTACCGGAATGATGTTGGTCATTTTTTTGCTCGTCGGCGGATAGGCAGGGCGATGCGTGGTTGGTGGCAGTCAAGTCGGCATGAACCGTCAGGCCGCTGCCGCGTGATGCGCTTGTGCGTGGCGCGGACGCCAGCCCAGGGCGCGGGCAGGCAGGAAGAACAGGGCCTGCAGGAAGGCGAACAGGGCGGTGAAGGTGATGCCGATCAGCCGGAACGGCAGGGCGAGCAGCCAGGCGATGGGCCACAGGACCAGCGCGAGCAGGGCCAGGGGCCAGCACAGGACGAACAGGATGCACCAGGCAAGCAACGCGATCAGTGTTTTCATGTCCAGGCTCCGGGAGGCTTCATGCAAGGCCGCAAGTGCGGGGCGATGCAGGTTGCAATCCTTGGGAGCGGTGCGCAACCCGCTTGCGACGAAGTGACCCGAACGGGTGATGAGGCCGGAAATAGGGCGACGAAAGACCAGCTCTTGCAGGGCTCTTTCAATGACCCAGGAAACTCTCCGGCATGTCAGGCTTGGAGAGCTGGTCATCAGTTATGGACGTTGCTAGCAGGTCCAGTAAATCCTGCCGACCAGATCAATGATCTCGGGGCCGTCACTGCAACCACCCACGTCCTGCGCCATTCGATCATTGTCGTCTTGGCTGATGATCCATTGGCTGGACGCGGCATGCCATGTGAGCTCGCCCTCGGCAAGGATTCCTGCAGGGAATGGGCCGAAGGCCTTGGGATTTGTCAGCACGATATGCGTGCCGTCGATGCTTGCGTTGAGAGACAGACTTGGGAGCGTAGGGTGTTCGGCGAAACGGTGCTGGAAAGTGTACTGGCCCGATGCTATTGGCAAACGTGGAGCAGTTGCCGTAGTGCATCCTGCAAGTAGAAGAGACATCGTTACCAGGAAGTGTTTCATGAGGCATCTAACGCCTAAACTAAGCCGGTCCGCAGTAGGGTGGCGATAAGAGGGTTGTTAATTCACCTGACGCTCGATAATAGTTAGCTGGGACGCACACGGAAAATCGCTCCATCGCCAAGCGCCCAGAATGCGATCTCGCTGAAAGGAGTCATGTTGTCAAACAGCACCTCGTTGTCTTTCACTAATTGCTCCAACTCCTCGTAGAGGTAGATCCCTACGTACTCATTTGGGTATATAGCGAGTATCAGCTGGCGGGTTGTGTCGTAGCCAGCTATTGCCTTGCGGATCTTTTCCTCAATGGCAGAAATGATGCGTGATTTGTACTTCCGCATTGTGTCTTCGTTGTAAGGAATGTGCCTGATTTTCTCGTCTTCGCTCCAGCTCATATGGCTATCGGGAACGCTACGGTCGTCTAGGTAGACGGACGTCAACTCCACGCCTATTTCCTCTCCAGTTACGGTATCTGTCACGATCCAATCTGGCTTTTCACCTTTTGAAACGATGGCGAGGCGGCGGCCTTCAGGCAGTCGCTCGTAAGCCTCAATGAAGCCATCAATCTCAAACTTCTCACGCTCGTCTTTGTTCGGCCATTTCATAGTTTAGTGAGACGCTTAGCGCCTGAATTGAACCGGTCTGCAGCGGGGTCGCCACTGAATGAAAATATGGCCGAAGGCTTGTAATCAGGCGCCGCCATGACGGGAGCCTGCATGAATGAATTTTTAGCTGCCCGCATGTTTCATGACACGCGGACGGCGATGTAGCAAAGAACCGCTAGGCAAGACCAGGCGAGAACGCGAAGCCCTTGAAGCCGACGCAGAACAGCGTGCTGGATGATTAGGATTGCTGTCACGTCCTCTCGGGCATGGCAGGCTGCCTTGAGGCCTTGTTCAGCGGTGTAGCGAGTCTCACCGTACTCGTCGATTGCCGGGTAGATCTCATCTTGTTGGGCCGAGCGCATTGCAATGAGTGCGGCGCCATAGAAGTCACGATTTATGGAGTCCTTGGCAGCGGCCTCGGCAATCTGCTTTTCAGCATGAGCTTGGCCTTCGGCCCGTAAAGCCCGCAAATTGATCTTTTCAACCATTGCTTCCCCCAGTTGCGATTACGTCTCTTGCGCAGCTAAAACGATATAGCCTGCAATTGGCAGAGCGCCACCCGAATCACCCCTCACCCGGACACGGCCCACCCGCATCCGCCCAAAGCTTGAACGCCGCCACGAACTCGGCATGCGGCACTGGCACTGGTAGGCGGCCCGCGCCCGGGTCCCAGCCCCACAGCACCAGTTTGTCTTCGGTGACGTGCTTGGTGAGCGCCGCGAAATCCTTGTCGCCGTTGCGCTTCTTGTCCTTGATCATCGCGCACAGCTCGGCGGCGGGCTTGCCGATCCACGCCATCTTCTGGTCCGGCGGCGGCAGCGACCAGTGCGGCGCACCGGGCGGCGCATGTGGTCCGTAACTCGCGGGCGGATTCGCTTCCGCGTGGCAGGTCGCGCACGGCAGTCCGGGAGCGCCCTTGCCCTCGGGGCCGCGTACCACGCCCATCGCATGCGGCGTCTGTGCATCGAACTGCAGCGGCGCATCGCCGGGGATGTGGCAATTGCTGCAGCGTGGATGCTGGAACACCTTCTCCACGGTGGCGAAGGCCTCGACCGCCTTGGCTTTCTGCTCGGGACTGACCCGCGGGCCGCACGCGGCAAGCAGCAGGACGGAGAGACTGGCTAACAGAATCCGCATCGTCATGTCCTCACGCCTTGGCCGGCGCGGCCGGCGTCTGTGCGGCTAACTGGAAAGGAAGCTCACGCAGCCGCTGCCCGTTGAGTGCAAACACCGCATTGGCCACCGCGGGCGCAATCGGCGGCGTGCCCGGTTCGCCGACGCCACCGGATTTTTCCGTGCTCGGCACGATATGCACTTCGACCGCCGGCATCTCGCTCATGCGCAGGATCTGGTAATCGTGGAAGTTGGATTCCTGCACGCGTCCGTCCTTGAAACTGATGCGACCGTGCAGCGCCGCGCCCAGGCCGAAGGCGATGGCCGATTCCATCTGCGCCGCGATGCCCGCCGGATTCACGGCGATGCCGCAATCCACCGCGCAGACCACGCGATGCACCTTGATCGCGCCGTCCTGCACCGACACCTCGGCCACTTGCGCGATGTAACTGCCGAAGGACTCATGCACGGCCACGCCACGCGCGCGGCCTTTTTCCAAGGGACTGCCCCAGCCGGATTTCTCCGCGACCAGGTTCAGCACGCCCAGGTGGCGCGCGTGCTTGGCCAGCAAGCCGCGGCGGTATTCGACCGGGTCCTTGCCGGCGGCATGCGCCAGTTCATCGATCAGGCTTTCCATCGCGAACGCGGTATGGCTGTGGCCGACCGAACGCCACCACAACACCGGGATGCCGGTCTTGGGCGAATGCAGGCCGACGCGCTTGTCGGCCACATCCGCGAGATAGGGCGAATCGGCCACGCCTTCCACTGAGGTCGCATCGATGCCGTCCTTGACCATGAAGGGCTCGAAGAACGTGCCCGCGATGATCGACTGCCCGGCCATCACGTGTTGCCAGGCCACCGGTGCGCCGTTCGCATCCAGGCCGACCTTGGCCTTGTGCACGAAGGCGGGGCGATAGAAACCGCCCTGCACGTCGTCCTCGCGGCTCCACACGGTCTTGACTGCCGCGTTCGCCGCCTTGGCGATATGCACGGCCTCGAACACGATGTCCGGCGACGGATTCGCGCGCCGACCGAAGCCACCGCCCAGGAACGTGGTGTTGATGAACACCTGCTCGGGCTTGAGTCCCGTGATCTTCGCCGCGGTGCCTTGTTCCAGGGTCTGGAACTGCGTGCCGATCCACAGCTCGCACTTGTCCGGTGAAATCTTCACCGTGCAGTTCAAGGGTTCCATCGGCGCGTGCGCGAGGTAAGGCAAGGCGTATTCGGCTTCCACCACATTGGCCGCTTTCGACAACGCGGCAGCGACATCACCGGCCTGCGCGGCGGGCAAGCCGGGCGTGCTGGCGAGTTCACTGAACTGTGTGCGCATCGCCTGGCTGTCCAGCGCTGCGTTCGGCCCAAGATCCCATTCCACCGTCAAGGCATCGCGCCCCAACTTGGCTGCCCAATAGTGGTCCGCGACTACGGCGACACCGGTTGGGATCTGCAGCACCTGGCGTACGCCCGGGACCGCCTTCGCAGCGGTGGCGTCGAAGGACTTCAGCGTTCCGCCGAACACCGGTGGACGCGCGACCACGGCGGTCAGCAAGCCTTCGAACTGCACGTCCATGCCGAACTGCGCGCGGCCGGTGATTTTTTCCGGCGAGTCCAGGCGCTTGGTCGGCTTGCCGATGATCTTCCAGTCCTTGGCGTCCTTCAGTTTCAGCGTGGACGGGTCGGGCGGATTGAGCTTGCCGGCCGCGTCCGCCAGTGCGCCATAGCGCAGGCGCTGGGTGCCGGCGATGACTTCGCCGTTCTCGGTGCGGATCTGTTCCACCGGCACATTGAAGTGCGTGGCGGCGGCCTGCACCAGCATGGCGCGCGCGGCGGCACCGGCTTGCCGGTAACGGTCGAATTCCGACGCGGTGGAGGTGGAACCGCCGGTACCCTGCATGCCGAACACGGGACTGAAGAAGGCGGGCGCCGCGGGTGCGTGTTCGGGCCGGATCTTCGACCAGTCGGCGTCGAGTTCCTCGGCGATCAGCATCGGCAACGCGGTCCAGATGCCCTGGCCCATTTCCGAATGCGAGAGCAGCACGGTGATGCTGTCGTCGGCGCTGATGCGCAGGAAGGCATTGGGCGCGAACGGCGCGACGGCCGCCGCAGCCGCGGGTTGCGCGGCCAGGCGTTTCGCGCCGGGGACGACGAAGCCGATCACCAGGCCACCGCCGACCAGTGCACCGGCCTTGAGGAACTGGCGTCGCGAATTGTTGTTGGTTTCAGCGTTCACGGTGGATCTCCGTTTCTATGTTTCCCTTCTCCCGCCGGCGACCAACGGGAGTGCAGGGCTGAGAAGGTGGCGCGAAGCGACGGATGAGGGTGCGGCGAAGCCATGATGATCTTGGACATTGCTGACTTCGCCGGACCCTCACCCCCAACCCCTCTCAGCCCTGCACACCCTTCGGGCGCCGGTGGGAGAGGGGCTCAATCAACCCTTGTCCAACTCCGCCGCACGATGCACCGCGGCGCGGATGCGCGGATAGGTGCCGCAGCGGCAGAGGTTGGCGGACAGTGCCTGGTCGATATCGGTGTCGCTGGGTGTCGGGATCACGGCCAGCAAGGCCACCGCCGACATGATCTGTCCGGACTGGCAATATCCACACTGCACAACGTCCAACTCGGCCCATGCCTGTTGCACGGGATGCTGGCCGTCGGTGGACAGGCCTTCGATGGTGGTGATCTTCTTTCCCGCCACTGCCGATACCGGGGTGATGCAGGCGCGCAACGGCGCGCCGTCGATATGTACGGTGCAGGCGCCGCATTGGGCGATGCCGCAACCGAACTTGGTGCCGGTGAGGTTCATCAGGTCGCGCAGGACCCAGAGCAGAGGCATGTCCGCAGGCGCATCGACTTCGCGCTCGGAACCGTTGACGTGCAATTTCATTGGGGAATCCCTGGCGACGGCTGGGGTGATCTGCACCTTACTACCGCCACCACGGGTTGCCAACCTTGCATGGCATGGTCCATCGTCTGTCGCCTATGAGCAGCCACCGACATCTCCTGGAAACCTCCGCAGTCGCGCACCAACGTGGGGATCCGGCGGCCTTGGCCGTGGTGATCGACACCGAAGGCTCGACCTATGTCAGTGCGGGTGCCATGGCCTTGTTCGGTGCGTGCGAAGGGCAGGTGGGTTGGTTGAGTGGCGGTTGCCTTGAACCTGAAATAGAACAGCGCGCGCGCGATGCCGTGGCGCAGTCGCGGATCGAGTGGATGGACATCGATACGCGCGAGGATGAAGACCTGATTGGCGGTTCCGCGCTGGGCTGTCGCGGGCGTCTGCGCCTCGCCTTGTTGCCGCTGGCGCAATTGCACGACTGGCCGGCGCTGGTGGAGGCCTGGCGTGAATCGCGCGAGCCGTTGCAGTTACAAATCGGCGTTGATGGCGATGTGTCGGCTGAGGTCGCTGGGTTGCTCAGGCAATGGCAGTTGCAAGTAGCAACGCACGACGCATCGGCGATGGAAAAGCGCGAATGGCAGGTGCAGGTCGCCGCACCGCCGCGTGTACTCGTATTCGGTGCAGGCCCGGAAACGCCGACGCTGTTGCCGTTGTTGCGCAGCCTGGGCTGGATGACGACGCTGGTCGAACGCCGCGCACGCTGGCAGGTGGAAGCACGGCATGCAGATCTGGTGATCGAAGCGTCGCCGGAGACTGCGTTGTCATCGCTCGATGCACGGCGGTTCGATGCGGCGCTGGTGATGAACCATAATTTCGAGATGGATCGTGAAGCGTTGTTTGCACTCGCGGGTGTCGATATTTCCTTCATCGGCCTGCTAGGACCGATGCGGCGCAAGGACGATCTGTTCCGCGTGCTGCCTGCCGCTGCACGCGACGCATTGCAGTCGCGGCTGCGTTCGCCGGTGGGCCTGAAGCTGGGCGGGCAGGGACCGGAAGCGATTGCGCTGAGCATTGCGGCGCAGCTGCAGGCTTACCGGTTCCCGCAATGAGCAGCTTGCCGCTTCCGCATGTGGCCGTGGTGCTGGCGGCGGGTGGCAGTCGCAGGCTGGGCCGATCCAAACAATTGCTGGCGCGCGATGGCGAAACGCTGGTGCATCGTGCGGTGCGCATGGCCTTGGCCACGCAGCCTGCGCGTGTGTTGTTGGTCGTGGGCGGCGATGCAGGTGCGGTGCGTGCTGCGGTGACGGATCTCGACGTGGAGGTCGTCTTCAACACGGCGTGGGAAGAAGGGCTCGCCAGTAGCGTGCGTGCGGCGGCGAGTGCGCTCGCGGGCAGCCAGATGCCTTGCCTGTTGCTGGGCTGCGACCAGCCGGCTTTGCAGGTGTCGCATTTGCGCGACTTGCTTGATGGCGCGTCTGTATCAGGTTCCGCATGTGCGGCGACCTTGCATGGTGAGGGGTTGGGGATTCCGGTGGTGGTCAGTCCGGTCGTGCTGGCTGCTGCACGCGATCTGGTGGGTGATCGTGGCTTGCGTGCAGTGCTGCAACGACTGCCGCGCGAATCGATATATTTGCTGGACGCCAGTGAATTGCAGTTCGACCTGGATACACCCGAGGATGTGCGTACCGCGGTTGAACGCGGATGGCTGGATAGATCCATTTGATCTTTGTAGATCCGAGCTTGCTCGGATGCTCTTGGTCGCCGGCTGAAAGCATCCGGGAAAGCTCGAATCTACAAAAAACAAGAACGTCATCCCGGCGAAAGCCGGGATCCATCTGTCAGTTCGACGGAACGCTGGGTCCCGGCTTTCGCCGGGATGACGATCTATCTATTCGTGTTTGTATGTCGGGCGAGCTCTTGATTTCATGCGAAGAACATCCGGCCGCGGTTGAGCGCGGATAGCTGGATAGATCCATTTGATCTTTGTAGATCCGAGCTTGCTCGGATGCTCTTGGTCGCCCGCTGAAAGCATCCGGGAAAGCTCGAATCTACAAAAAAAAAGAACGTCATCCCGGCTTTCGCCGCGATGACGATCTATCTATTCGTGTTTGTATGTCGGGCGAGCTCTTGATTTCATGCGAAGAACATCCGAGCAAGCTCGGATCTACAAAGAAGTGGCGATGTGAACCGTCGCCACTTCCATCAATCACGTCGCGCGCAGCGCTGCCGTCACCGGCAGGCGTGCCGCACGCAGTGCCGGGAACAGGCCGCCGACCAGGCCGATGCCCAGTGCCCACTTCAGGCCGGTCCACAACAGTTCCGGCGAGACCTTGAACTGGAACACGACCTGGCTGAAGTTCGCGCCCAGCGTCGCCACGCTGTAGCCGTTGAAGATCACCCAGGCCAGGAAACCGCCCAGCAATCCACCCAGCAGCGCGAGCAGCATGGTTTCCAGCATCACCGCCATCACCACCGGCGTGCCGCGGAAACCGATCGCACGCATGGTCGCGATTTCGCGCGCGCGTCCTGCGACGGCGGCGTACATGGTGTTCAACGCGCCGAACACCGCGCCGATCGCCATGATGGTGCCGATCACCGTGCCCAGGATCTTGATCAGCTTGGCCAGGCCGGCCGACTGCTTGCTGTAGTAGTCGCGCGTGGTCGCGGCATCCAGCTTCAGGCGCGGATCGTTGGCCAGTGCGTCGGTCAACTGCTTGAAGCCGGTCTTGCCTTCCACGCCGACGGTGACCGACTGGTACGCACGGCGATCGTAGGCGGACGACAGCGTTTCGATGTCCGTCCACAACTCCGAGTCGTGTGCGTCACCGGAGGCGAACACACCGACCACCGTCCATTCCTGGTTGCCCAGCTTGACGGTCTTGCCCACGTCCATGCCGCGGTACTGGTTCTTCGCGCCCTGGCCGACGATCAGTTCGCGCAGGCCCACATTGAACTTGCGTCCTTCGATGATCTTCACCTGTGGACGGATCGCCCATGCGGCATCGCTGACGCCACGGAACTGCGCGTTGGCATCTTCGCCGCTGCTCGCCGTGGGCAGGTTGACCACCTGCGACAGTTCGGGCGAAAGGATCGGCTTGCCACTCGCGTCCTTGCGGATGCCGGCCAGCGTGCCCAGCAAAGGCACCTGGTCGCGCGTGATCACCGAATTGGTTTCCGCCTGCGAACCACCGCGCAGGATGATCGCAGTGTTGTCGCTACCGGTCTGTTTCAGCGTGGCGGAAAAACCTTCGCCCATCGCCAGCATCGCCACCAGCACGCCGACCACGCCGGCGATGCCGACGATGATCACGCTGGACGCACCCCAGCGCTGCGGCAGGCTGGCGATGCCGATGCGGGCAGCGGCCAGCGCCAGGCGTCCGGTGCGCGTGAAGGCCAGCCACAGGCCCAGCAGCACGGCGACCGCAAGGACGCCTTGCCACGGCAGCATGATCCAGACCACCAGGCCCACCACCAGCAGCACGATGGACAGCAGGTTCCACAACCATTGTTTGTTCTTCATGGGATTCTCCTTAGCGTCCGGCCAGCGCATCGACGATCTTCAAGCGCATCGCGCGCATCGCCGGCAACGCGCCGACCACGATGCCGATGCCTACCATCAGGGCCAGCCCGACGAACCAGGTTTCCTTGGGGATGCCGCCCAGCGCGATCATGCCGCCACTCATCGCACTTACCGCTGGAATGATGATCGCCGCCAGGCCCATGCCGATCACGCCGCCGAGCACGATCAACAGCACCGATTCCACCAACACCAAGGTCAGCACCGTGCCGTTGGTGAAGCCCAGCGTCTTCAACACCGCCAACTCCGGGATGCGGTCACGCACTGCCTGCGCCATGGTGTTGCCGGTCAGCAGCACCAGGGTGAAGAACACCGCCGCCATGATCGCGGTCACGATCAGGCCGATGTCCGCGAACTGCTTGGCGAAGGACTGGTTGAACGCCTGTTCGGTCTGGGTCTTGGTTTCGTGGTCGGAGTTCAGCGAGATGGCGTCGATGGCCTTGGCCACGCGCGAGGCATGGTCCATGTTGTCCAGCTTCACCATGTACCAGCCGACGTTGCCATTGACGTACTGGTTGGCTTCATCGAAGTATTTCCAGTGGAACACCAGCGTGTTCTCTTCGCCCTTGCGCTTGTCATCCGCCACTTCGAAGATGCCGCTGAGCTTGAGCGGCCAGGCGTTGCTGCCGTCCTTCTGCGGAAAGATGGTCGCCTGCAGGGGAATGGTGTCGCCGACTTTCCAGCCATGGCGCTTGGCCAGGTTCGCGCCGACGATGGCGCCGGTACGCTCGTTTTGCCAGGCCTTCAGCTGTTCCGGCTTGACCACGTACTCCGGGTACATCTCGAAGTAATCCGGGCTGACGGAAAAGTTCGGGAAGAAGTTCTTCGGATCCTGGTAGATGCCGCCGAACCAGGCCGCATACGCAGTCTTCTTCACGCCGGGCGTCGATTGGATCTGCGGCAGCAGGCTGTAGGGCAGCATCTGCGTGATCGACAGCCGCGAGGCCACGACCAGGCGATCCGCACCGGCTACGCTGCCGCCGCTGTTGAAGGCCACGCGCACCGAATCCAGCAGTCCGAACAGCAGGAACGCGGCGATCACTGACAACAAAGTCAGGAACGTGCGCGTCTTGCTGCGGAACAGGGCGGACCAGATGAGGGAGAAATATTTCATGTGTGTCTCCAGTAGGGAGCTTGAAGCCAAGAAGTGAGTGGAGAGGAGTGAGGAGTGAGTAGGGGAAGAAGCGTGCTTTTACTCACTTCTCACTCCTCTCCACTCACTCCTGCCCTTCGCCATTTGCTCCTCGCTCAGTGCGCCGGCGTGTCCGCCAGTTCGCCCTTGTCCAGGTGGATGGTGTGGGTCGCGTACTCGGCGGCCTTCGGGTCGTGGGTGACCATGATGATGGTCTTGCCGTGTTCCTTGTTAAGCAGCTGCAGCAGGCCCAGCACTTCTTCGGCGGACTGGCGGTCGAGGTCGCCGGTAGGTTCGTCGCAGATCAGGAAGGTCGGGTCGGACACGATCGCGCGTGCAATCGCGACGCGCTGTTGCTGGCCGCCGGAGAGTTCGTTGGGGCGGTGCGATCCGCGATCCGCCAGGCCGACCAGGCTGAGTGCGATTTCGGCGCGACGCTTGCGGTCGGCGGCGCCCAGCTTGGTCAGCAGCAGCGGCAGTTCGACGTTCTTCTGCGCGGTCAGGGTAGGCATGAGGTTGTAGAACTGGAACACGAAGCCGACGTGCTGGCTGCGCCAGTGGGCGAGCTGGCCGTCGCTGAACTGGTCGATGCGCTGGCCTTCGATCTCGATCTCGCCGCTGGTGGGCGTATCCAGTCCGCCAATGAGGTTGAGCAGGGTGGTCTTGCCGGAGCCGGAGGGTCCCATCAGGGCAACGAAGTCGCCGTGCGGGATTTCTAGGTCCAGGCCGTGCAGGACGTGGACTTTTTCGGGGCCACGCTGGTAGGTCATGACCAGGTTGCGGATGGAGACGAGTGAGGACATGTGTGTTTTCCTTTGAACCAGTCGGATTTTTTTCTAGCCGTCATCCCAGCGCAAGCTGGGATCCATCTTGATCTTGCTTCTGCTCTTGCTTCTGCTCTCGCTTTTGCTCTTGCCTTGCTGCTGCCTTGCCGTTGCCTTGCTCCAGCTTTGCTTCTGCTCCAGCGTTGCTCTTGCTTTGGCCTCCTCCCTTGCGAAGCAGGGGAGGATTGAGGAGGGGTGCTTTTGATCTTGCTTTGTTCTTTGTTCTGCTCTTGCTTACGCAAAAAGCGTTTACCAGCTTCGCTGTTGAAAAGCACTTCGCGCTTTGCGCGAGTCACCCTTCGACAAGCTCAGGGCATGCTTTTCTTTGAACGGTAAAGAAAAGTAACCAAAAGAAAGCCACCCTGCGTCGCGCCCAACGATGGAGCCGTTGGGTTCGCAAGTGGGCCGGGAATTTCCGTAAGACACATCCCCGTATCAAGTACGGGGCAGGCTCTGTGTCTACGGAAACGACGCACATCCATGTGCGCCGCCCCTGCGGGGTTTGTCCCGACCCACTTGCCGCGTCTCACGGGGAATGGGGCAATGGAGAAGCAGCAAGATCAAGATCAAGAGCAAGAGCAAGAGCAAGAGCAAGAGCAAGAGCACCCCTCCTCAGTCCTCCCCTGCTTCGCAAGGGAGGAGGCCAAACCAAGAACCAAGAACCAAGAACCAAGAACCAAGAACCAAGAACCAAGAGCCCTCTTCCGTTGTTCGCGTCACAGTGAAAGAAATCACGCCGCGATCCATCTACTCCTGAAGCTAACTCGCCTGCTGACTCGCCTCCGACTCCCGGTACCCCTCAAGGAACCCACCCACCAGGCTGTCCACGGCTGCCGACATGAACAGGATGATGGCGGCGCTCAGCATCACGTTGCGGTTGCGGCTGCGGTAGCCCACTACCAGCAGCACCAGGCCGATCAGGAACAGGGTGATTTCAATGTAGTACATGGGCTCTCCTTGCTCGGAGCGTCATTCGGCGGCGTCCTCCGCCATCTTCACTTTCATGCCGTCCTTCAGCGCCTCCGTTGGATTGAGCACCACCGATTCGCCTGCGGACAGGCCTTGCAGTACCTGGCGGTCTTCGCCCATCTCGCGACCCAGCTTGACGCTGCGCTGCTCGACGGTGTCGTCATCACCCACTACGAACACGACATCGGCCTCGCCGCGCGACACGATGGCCATCGCGGGGGCGCGCACGCCTTCGTTCTTCTTTTCCGCGCCGGCGGGCTTGGCGGCTTCCAGGAAGCTGACCTTCACGCCCATGTCCGGCACGATGCGCGGGTCCTTCACGTCCAGCGCCACGCGTACCTTCACCGTGGCCTTGCTGCGGTCAGCGGTGGGGATGATGGCGATGACTTCGCCGGGGATCTTCCAGTCCTGGTACGCATTCAAGGTGGCCTCGATGGGCATCTTCGGCTGCACGCGGCCGATGAACTGTTCGCCCACTTCCACTTCCACTTCCAGCGAATCCATGTCGACGATGGTGCCGATGCCGGTGCGGGTGAAGCCACCGCCCGCGGAGAGCGGCGACACGATTTCGCCGGGCTGCGCGGCCTTGGCGATGACCACGCCGGCGAACGGCGCACGCACGATGGTGTTGTCGACCTGGTCGCCGGCGATGCTGAGCTGGTCCTGCGCGACCTGCACGTTGCGCTGGCTGCTGACCAGTTGCGCGCGCAGGGAATCGCGCTGGGCGATGGCCTGGTCGTACTGCGACTTCGACACCAGCTGTTGCTTGACCAGCGAGCCGAGGCGGGTGGCGTTGGCTTCGGCTTCGCGCAACTGCGCCTGCACGCCGTTCACCTGGCTGCGGCTGGCATACAACTGCGAGGTGTACAGGCGGCGCTGTGCATCGGCGTCGACGGGATCCAGGCGGGCCATGACCTGGCCGGACTCGACGCGCTGGCCTTCCTCGATCAGCACTTCCTTGACCCGGCCGGTGATCTTGGACGACACCGTGGCCATGCGCCGCGCGACCACGTAACCGCTGGCATCCAGCACCGAGGCCGAGGTGGTGCCCGCGTTGATGGCCGCGGTGGGCGCGGTGCTGACTTCGATGGCCTTGTCACGACCAAACAGGAACCAGCCCGCGGCCAGCAGCAGCGCCACCACCACGGCAATCGCCAGGCCGGTCCACAGCCCGCGACGCGACGGTGGCGGTGCAGGCGGTGCCTTGCGGTCGATGCGGAGTTCTTTGAGCAGTTCGGCGGACGTATTCATCAGGTAACCAGACGGGGCAGGGCGGAGAGTGTGACCGGCAAGGGTAACCGAGCCCAGTTGCCGGAAGTCACTTTCTGCGGTTCCCGTCGCAAGGAAAGGGTTGGAGCGGAATGCGACGGTGGCCAGCTTGCCTTCCGCCGCCGCCACGGGCCAGTGACAGCTGTCACCTGCTTCGACTGATGGCTGGCACTGCCATGCATGGGCCACGACGCCCAGCATGGCCGCACTTCCCACAGAGCGCCCGCCATGTCCGATCCTTCCCCCGTCCTTGCCCGCCTGCGCAGTGCGCGCAAGTCGTATGGAACACTGCTCGCCCTCGACGACATGGACCTGCAGTTGCGCAGCGGCCAGGTACTGGCCCTGCTCGGCGCGAATGGCGCAGGCAAGAGCACCGCGGTCTCGGTGATGCTGGGCCTGGTCGAAGCGGACCAGGGCGAGGCCACCCTGCTGGGCCAGCATCCACACGCCATGGACGCGCGTCGCCGCACCGGCGTGATGCTGCAGTCCACCACCCTACCGGACACGCTGCAGGTCGGCGAGTTGCTGGCGATGACGCGCGGCTATTACACGCAGCCCTTGAGCGTGGCCGATTGCGTGGCGATGGCCGGGCTCGACGGCCTGCTCGATCGCCGCTACGGGAAACTCTCCGGCGGGCAGCAGCGGCGCGTGCAGTTCGCGCTGGCCATCTGCGGGCGGCCGCAGGTGTTGTTCCTGGATGAACCCACCACCGGCCTCGACATCGAAGCACGCCAGCAGATGTGGTCCGCGATACGCGAACGCGCGGCCGCCGGTTGCGCGGTGCTGCTGACCACGCACTACCTGGAAGAAGCCGAAGCGCTGGCCGACCATGTGGTGGTCATGCAGGCCGGTCGCACGCTGGCCGAAGGCAGCGTCGAGCAGATCCGCGAACGCGTGCTGCAGCGGCGCATCCGCTGCCATACGCGCGCGGACGCAGGCGCCATCGCGGCATGGCCGGGCGTGCGCCGCGTGCAGCGCGACGGCAACGTGGTGGAAATACAGGCCGAACCGGTGGAGCCGGTGGTCGCGCGCCTGCTGGCCGAAGATCCCCACTTGTCCGCACTCGAAGTCCACCGCGCCGGCCTGGCCGACGCCTTCCTTGAAATCACCCGCAACGCGGAGGCCGCATGAACGCACTCGTCCCCACTGGATTCTCCACGCGCGCCATGCTGGCCTTGTACCTGCGCGAAGCGAAGTACGAATTCCTGCGCGTGCTGCGCACGCCGGCCTTCAGCGTGCCCACGCTGGTGTTCGCGCCGATGTTCTACGTGCTGTTCGGCGTGCTGCTCAACCACGGCAACGCGCAGGCCGCCAGCTACCTGATGGTGACCTACACCGTGTTCGGGGTGATGGGGCCGGGCCTGTTCGGCTTCGGCGTGGGCCTGGCCATGGATCGCGAGCGCGGCCTGCTGACGCTCAAGCGCGTGCAGCCGGTGCCGCCGCTGGCGCCCTTGCTGGCCAAGGTGGGCATGGCGATGGTGTTCGCCGCGATCATCGGCGTGCTGCTGCTGGTGCTGGGCATGACCCTGGGCGGCGTGGCCATGACGGCGTCGCAGGTGGCGCTGCTGCTGTGCGTCGCGGTGCTGGGCGTGGTGCCGTTCTGCGCGCTGGGCCTGCTCATCGGCACCCTGGTCAGCGGCAATGCCGCGCCGGCCGTGGTCAACCTGGTGTACATGCCGATGGCCTTGCTGTCGGGGCTGTGGCTGCCGCTGCGCATGTTGCCGGAGGTGGTGCAGCAGGTGGCACCGCTGTGGCCGGCCTGGCACCTCGGGCAGTTGGGACTGAAGATCGTCGACCAGGATTCAGGCACGCCCATCTGGATGCACGTGGCGGTACTGCTGGGCTTCTCGGCGATATGCTTGTTCCTGGCGCAACGTCGCCTGCAACGCGCCTGAGGAAGTCGTGACCATCGCCCCGTTCCGCCAATCGCTACGGCACCTGTTCCGCACCACGCCGGATTCGCTGGTGTGCAAGCAGCGCGAAAACCCCGACCCCAGCCTGGGCTGGTTCCCGTGGATCAACCTGGTCTGGTCGGTGTGGCTGTTCGTGACCCCGTTCTACGCCACCGATTTCTACGACCAGTGGCTGTGGCCCACGCTGGCCAGCTACGCGGTGTTCCTGGTGCTGTTCCAGCGCTTCCATTACGGAAGCCAGCGCTTGCCCATCGTGTTGGCCATCGCCGCGCTGGGTTTCATCCTGCTGCCGTGGAACCCGGGCTCGCAGAGTTACATCATCTATGCGTGCGCGTTCTTCCCGTTCTGCATGCGCCCGCGCGCGATGATGCTGTCGATCCTGGCCTTGCTGGCGCTGTTTGCGGTCGCCTGGCATGCGATGGGCATCCCCATGATCTACATGATCAGCGCGGCGATCGCGGGTCCGGTGGTGGGCCTGTTCAACATCGGCATGCGCCAGAAGATGCGCGCCGACGCGCAGTTGCGTTTGAGCCACGACGAAGTGCGGCGCCTGGCCGCGCTGGCCGAACGCGAACGCATCGGCCGCGACCTGCACGACCTGCTGGGCCACACGCTGTCATTGGTGGCATTGAAGTCGGATCTCGCGGGTCGTTTGCTCGAACGCGACCCGGCCGCGGCACGCCGCGAGATCGACGATGTCAGCCGCGTCTCGCGCGATGCGCTGGCGCAGGTGCGGCGCGCGGTCAGCGGCATCCGCGCGGCCGGCATCGCGGCGGAACTGGCATCGGCCAAACTCCTGCTGGAAACCGATGGCGTGGCCTTCGACTACCGTTTCGACGAATCTTTCGGCAGCAGCGCCTTGCCGCCTGGCGTGGAGAGCGCCTTGGCGTTGACGGTGCGCGAAGCCGCGACCAACATCCAGCGCCACGCGCGTGCGCAACATGCGCAGGCGAGTTTCGGCATGGAAGGTGGCGACGCGGTGCTGCGCATCGACGACGACGGTCGTGGTGGCGCGCTCGTCCCGGGCAACGGTCTGTGCGGCATGCGCGAACGTATCGAAGGCGTGCACGGAAGCCTGCGCATCGATGCCGGTGCCGGCCGTGGCACGCGGGTCGAAGTGCGGGTGCCGCTGGCGGCGAACGACGACGTGCCCCTGTAGGAGCGGGCCTTGCCCGCGATGCTTTTTCTGTCAACTCAATTGCCACGCCCGGCAGGTCGATCAAGCGCATCGCGGGCAGGGCCCGCTCCTACGCAGGCATGGCGGTTTGCTAAGGTGCCGGCCATGACGACGACGCTGGCCTGCCGATGATCCGCATCCTGATTGCCGAGGACCAGGCGATGCTGCGTGGCGCATTGACCGCGCTGCTTGGCATGGAGAGTGACATCGAAGTGCTTGGCGCGGCACCTGACGGCGAAACCGCGTGGCGCGAATTGCAGAAGCTCAAGCCGGATTTGCTGGTCACGGACATCGAGATGCCAGGCCTGACCGGACTGGAACTCGCGCAGCGCATCCAGCGCCAGGCCTTGCCGATCAAGGTGGTGATCGTCACCACCTTCGCGCGCGCCGGCTTCCTGCGTCGCGCGCTGGAAGCGGGCGTGTCCGGCTACCTGTTGAAAGATGCACCGGCCGAACAATTGGCGGATGCCTTGCGGCAGGTGCATCGCGGTGGCCGCGCCATCGATCCGCAGCTTGCACTGGATGCCTGGAGCGAGGCCGACCCGCTCAACGAGCGCGAACGCAAAGTGCTGCGGATGGCGGGCGAGGGCATGTCCGCCGGCGACATCGCCACGCAACTCAACCTCTCGCACGGCACGGTGCGCAACTACCTGTCGGAAGCCATCGGCAAACTCGGCGTCGCCAACCGCATCGAGGCCTATCGGCTCGCACGGCAGAAGGGCTGGTTGTAACGTAGGGTGGGCCTAGGCCCACCACCACCATCCCCACGCTTGCGATGGCAATGAGACGGAGCGGCATGGGCATTGGCAATCCTTTCTCCCAAAGCCGAGGCGAGGTTTTGGATGGCAATGGTGGGCCAAGGCCCACCCTACGCCTCGGTCCGGGATGGAATAATTTCCAGCAACAATGCAACTGCGTTCCAGCGTCATCGCAGCGTGCAGATGGCAATGGTGGGCCAAGGCCCACCCTAGGCGCTTGATCTTGTGGGAGGGGCTTCAGCCCCGACGCTCTTGCTCCCAGAAATGAGCGTCGGGGCTGAAGCCCCTCCCACAGGGGCGAGCGGGTTTTTCGCTAGGGCTTCATCGCGACTTACGTCGCTCCCACAGGAATGTGGTCAGGCGCGGTAACGCGCCTTCAACATCTCGAACGCGGCACGCAGGGCCATGGCTTCGCCGCCGGGTGGGCGGCCGGGGCGGTCGCTGTCGTTCCAGGAATACACGTCCAGGTGCGCCCACTTCTGCGATGCGGGCACGAAGCGTTCCAGGTACAGCGCCGCGGTGACCGCGCCGGCCATGCGCGAGCCGGCATTGGCCATGTCGGCGATGTGGCTGTTGAGGAAGCGCAGGTACGGGCGCCACAGCGGCATGCGCCATAGCGGATCGCGCATGCGTTCGCCGGCGCTGATCCAGTCGTTGGCCAGCACGTCGTCGTTGGAGAACAGCGCCGGCAGGTCCGGTCCCAGCGCGATGCGCGCTGCACCGGTGAGCGTGGCGAAATCCAGCACGATGTCCGGCTGCTGTTCACCGGCGTAGGTCAGCGCATCGCACAGGACCACGCGGCCTTCCGCATCGGTGTTGTCGATCTCGATGCTCAGTCCCTGGCGCGTGGCGATGATTTCGCCCGGGCGGAATGCATCCGGGCCGATCGCGTTCTCCACCGCCGGCACCAGCACGGTGAGGCGCAGCGGAAGCTTGCGCGCCATGACCAGTTCGGCCAGCGCCAGCGCATGCGCCGCGCCGCCCATGTCCTTCTTCATGTTGCGCATGCCATCGGCGGGTTTGATGTCCAGGCCGCCGGTGTCGAAACACACGCCCTTGCCGACCAGCGCCACGTGCGGCAGTCCGCTTGCGCCCCAGCGCAGCGCGATCAGCCGCGGCGCACGGTGCGAGGCGCGGCCGACGGCATGGATGGCCGGGAAATTCTGCTTCAGCAAATCATCGCCCGCGATGACTTCGATCTGCGCGCCATGCTGCTCCGCCATCTGGCGCGCCACTTTCTCGAGATCACCGGGGCCCATGTGTTCGGTCGGCGTGTTGACCAGGTCGCGCACGCGCACGCAGGCGGCGAGCACGTCGAGGGCTTCGGCGTCGGCACTGATGGCGTCCAGCAGCAGGCGTGCCGGCGTACGCATCAGCTTGCGGTAGCGGTCGAAGCGGTAGCTGCCCAGGCCCCAGCCGAGCTGCAGCGCGATGCGCGCGTCATCGTCCAGCGCCGATGCCAAGGTCCAGTCACCCGGCGGCAAACCGTGTGGCGCATGTGCATACGAATACGGATCCAGCGCGTCGCCCACGCCGAGCACCGCGCCGGCGATGCCGTGTTCGCCCGGCAGCAGGATCACCGAGCCGGGCGCGGCGCTGAAGCCTTGCGCGTCCAGCCACGCCTGCACGGCGATGGGCTGTGCCGCGCGCCATTCGCCGAATTGGGTGCGTTCCAGCACGTGCAGTGGCCGTGCGGAGCTGGCGTCGTCGGTGAATCCGTGTGGCAGCTTCATGCAGCGACGTGCTCCGTGGTGGCGGGTTGGGTGGCATCAAGCCAGTCGGCGAGTGCGGTGAGGGTGGTGAATTCCAGGTCCGGGCGCAGCGTGGCGTGGGTCCAGGATTGTGCTTCGCGGTTGATCCAGCAACTGCGCAGGCCTGCACGCGTGGCGCCGATCACGTCCATCTCGATGTGGTCGCCGACGTGCAGCACTTCCGCATGCGCCACGCCCAGTTGTGCGCAGGCGGCGTGGAAGATGCTGGCTTCCGGCTTGGCCGCGCCGTGTTCGCGCGAGTGCACCTGGTGCTTGAACAGATGGCCCAGGCCGATGCGCTGCAGGTCGGCGTTGCCGTTGGTCACCGCGGCCACGGGCAGGCGCGCGGCGATGCGCTCCAGCGCGGCCAGTGTATCGGGGTAGTACTGCACCTGGTTACGCGCGGCGTAGAAGATTTCATACGCCGGTTCCAGCAGCGCCATGTCCGCGCCACTTTCGCGCAGGGCATGCTCCAGGGTCATCCGGCGCAGCTGCGACATGTCGTGGTGCAGCTGCGGGTTCTCGCGGAATACCTGCTCGCGCACCGCGCGCATGGTTTCGACGGGGAAGCGTTCGGCCGTGGCCGGGCTGTGTTCGCGCAACCACGCGTCCAGCACCACTTCGATGCGCGCACCAATCGGCGCGAACGGCCACAAGGTGTCGTCGAGGTCCAGGGTGATGGCGCGGATGGGGAAGCTCACGCCTGCATTCTAGCGGGGCCACGGGTGGGTGGCACGAAGGAGGGCGTTCCCGAGCCCCCTGCTTTTAGCCTCCCCCTTTGCAAAAGGGGGACTGAGGGGGATTTGCTCTTGCTCCTGCTTTTAAGGCTTTGCAAGCCAAAGCAACAGCAAGAGCAAATCCCCCGTAGCCCCCTTTGTCAAAGGGGGCGAAGCAAGGGCAAGAGCGAAAACCCACAACCAACAACCAAGAATCAACAACCAAGAATCAACAACCAAGAATCAACAACCAAGAATCAACAACCAAGAACCAAGAACCAAGAACCAGGAACCAAGAACCAAGAACCAAGAACCAAGAACCAAGAACCAAAGCCCCTCACTACAACAGCCGCGCCCACCCTTCCAAACCTTCCACCCTTGCCAGCACCAGCTTCACGCAGACCAGTAGCGGCACGGCCAGCAGCAGGCCGGCGATGCCCCATAGCCAGCCGAATACCATCAGGGCCAGGATCAGGATCAAGGGCGACAGCGCCATGCGCCGGCCCAGCACGATGGGGGTGATGAACTGGCCTTCCAGCGTGTGCAGCACCAGGTAGATCAATGCCGGCAGCACCGACATCCACGGGTCTTTGAAGGTCACGAAGCCCATCAGCAGCATCAGGCCCATGCCGATCAGCGGGCCCACGTACGGCGCGAAGTTGAGCACCGCCACCACCGTGCCCCACATCAGGGCCTCGGGCAGGGGCATCTCCAGCGCGAACAGGATGCCGGCGAACAACAGGCCCATCAGCACGTTGATGATGCTGATGGTCAACACGTAGCGCGAGATCTCATGCTCGATCGACTGCATCAGCTCCACGGTGAATTTCTTCTGCTGCCGCCCGGGCAACAGGGCAATCGCATTGCGCTGCAGGTTCTCGCCGTAGACCATGAAGAACAGGGTCAGCAGCACCACCGCCAGCACCGAGGCCAGCATGCGCGGCGTGGTGGTCAAGGCCTTGTACGGATCGTCCACCTGGGTGCGCACCACTTCCACCCGCTTGGCGGTTTCACCGCCGGCGGCGCGCGCGATGTTCTGCGCGGCGAGGTTCGCGTCCTGCATCGGCTTGGCCATCTGCCGCAGCTTGGGGGTGAGCTGGCGCAGTTCCTTGGGCACTTCGCGGATCCAGTCGCTGGCCGGTTCCACCAGTTGGGTGCCCAACGCGATCGCAGCCGACAGGCCGCCCGCCACCACCAGCAAGGCGGCGAGGAAGCGCGGTACGTGCACGCGCCGCAACATGCGGATGATGGGGTTGCCCACCAGCGCGAAGAACATGCCCAGCAGGATCGGCAGTAGCAGGCCCTGCGCGGCCCACAGCGTGTAGCCGACGGCCAGCGAGGCCAGCACGAGCAATGCGGTGGAGGCGCGCGGGCGGCGTGGGCCAGGGGCGGGCTCGGCGCTGGCGTCGGGGGCTACGGGATCGCTGGAGGGAATGCTCAAAGGCTGGGCTCGTGCAAGAAAGGGATTACGGAGACAAACAGGAAACCACGACAGCCAGCAAACCTGTGGGAGCGTCGTCCCGGCGCGAGCTCCTCACTCGGGCCACTGCATGAAGGCATGGTTGGAACAGAAGCAAGCGCTCGCGGCGGGACGCCGCTCCCACGTGTGTGGGAAGTTCAGTGTTCCGACATCTCGGTCGCGGCCTCGGCAGGGCGCGGCGCGATGGGGTCGGGTTGCGTATGGGGTGCGGTGGCCACGCCTGCGTTTTCAGCGACCTGCTCCGCGCTGTCCGCGGCGTCCCCGGCCTGCTGCGCGGCGACCGTCGCCTGCGCCGTCGCGAACAAGCCCGACACCGCGCTGACCATCTGCAGCATGCGTGCGCCACTCAGCGCGCGCAGCGGTTCGGCGCGACCGGACACGAAGCCGGCCACCAGGCCCGCGCTGATGATGCGCAGCGGCGTCCAGCCTTGGCGCCAGACCTGCCTGAGGTGCTGGTAGCTGGTGGCCACGCCGCGCTCGCGCGCTTCCAACACGTCCTCGGCGCGCTTCACCTTGGCGATCAATTGTTCGAAGGTGACGTTCTGGTTCGGCTCTTTCATGGCGGCGTCACCCGCACGCCCACGTCGCCGTGTGGTGGCTTGCCGTCGGAATCGCTGGGCGGCGCGTTCTCGGTGCGTTCGCGGGTGGACTCCGGCGAACCGGGATCCGGGGTGAAGTCCGCCAGTTCGCCGATGCCCAGGCGCGCCAGCTGGCGGCGCGTGGCCTGCATGCGGGTGTGGTCGAAGTAACGGTCCGCTTGCCACGCCGCCCACACCGTCACGGCGCCGCTCAGCAGTGCGCCGATCAGCAGCGCAGCACCCAGCGGCAAACCCAGCTGGCGACTCAGGAACACGATCAGCGCAGCCATCAACAACAACCAGCACGAGGCGCCGAACACGATCGCCACCCCGGTCAGCGCCATCGCCCGGCCGAACGCGCTACGCGCCAGCGACACATCGGCCGCCACCAGCGTGCGGAAGGCTTTCGCCGCGTTGCCGGCTTCGCTCAGCCCGGCGCGCGCGGCGGCACCGACCTCGCGGATCGCTTCGCCCAGGTCGGGCGCTGCACTGCCGTCGCCAGCGCTGCCGTCGCCAGCATGCTCGCCGCGGTCGCGGGGTTCACTCACGCGGGCGGCTTACTTGTCGCCGCCGCCACTGCGCGCCAGCTTGGCGATGATCCAGCCCGCGGCGAAGGCCACGCCGAACGACGCCAGCGGACGTTCGCGGATCAGGTCGGCGGCGCTGTCGATCAGGTCGCGGCCCTTGTCCATCAGCGCATCCACCTGTTCCTTGGCGGCGGCACCGCCGTGTTCGGCCGCGGCCAGCCCAGACAGCGCGCTGTCGGCCAGCTCGGCGGTGACGTTGGCCTTGCCCAGTTTCAATTCGTCGCCGGCGGAACCGGCAGCGCCCTTGAGTGCTTCGCCGGCCGCGCTGGCGGCGGACTTCAGGTGCGAACCGGCTTCGCTCAAATTGCTCTTCACGGCATCGGTAGCAGTCGGGGTGTTCATCGTCATCTCCTTCGTGGGAAAGGCAGGACGCGCCTTTTCAGAGCGCTATCTATAACAGGTCGTCATTAAGAGCCCGTCAGTGTGCGAACGACGCTGCACGATTGCCCGCGCCGCTCACTGCACCTGCAGGTTGCCGCGCGCGTTGCCGCGCATGACCTGCAGCACCAGCACCTCGGGCTTGCTGGCGAAGCTGGCCTGGAAACCGGCCAGGTCGTCGAACTTGCCGGTGGTCGCTTCCAGCACCACGTCGCCGGGTTGCAACCGATTCTGCGCCGCACGGCTGCCGCGCGCCACGTCCTTCACCAGCACGCCGTCCAGGCCCGAACTGCGCAGTGCCTCCGGCAATTCGGCGAAGGTGGCGCCGGCCAGGCGCGCATCCAGCGCCGCGCCGGCCACCGACCTGGCCTGTTCCTTCAACGCCGCGCGCACGGTCATGGCCTTGCCGTCGCGGCGCACGTCCAGCGCCAGCGTGCTGCCGACCGGCTGCAGGCCTTCGTAGTTGTGCAGGGCGTCGGCGCTGTCGATGCGCTGGCCGTTGGCGGCCACGATCACGTCGCCCGTTTTCAGCCCGGCCGCGGCCGCGCCGGAACCCGCATAGATCCGCGTCACCACGGCGCCGCGCATGTCGGGCAGGCCCAGGCCGCTGGCCAGTTCCGGGGTCAGGGTCTGCGATTCCAGGCCCAGGGTGCCGCGGATCACCACGCCGTCGTTCTTCAGCAACTGGTCCACCACGTCGCGCGCCAGGTTCGAAGGAATGGCCAGGCCCAGGCCGATGTTGCCGGCCATGCTGCCCTGCGGGTTGAGGCTGGCGGTGTTGATGCCGACCAGCTGGCCCTGCAGGTTGACCAGCGCGCCGCCGGAATTGCCGGGGTTGATCGAGGCGTCGGTCTGGATGAAGTTCTGCAGGCCCAGCCCGCGGATGCCGCTGCGGCCCACCGCCGAGACGATGCCCGAAGTCACCGTCTGGCTCAGGCCGAACGGGTTGCCGATGGCCACCACGAAATCACCCACGTTCAAGGCGCCGCTGTCGGCCAGCGGGATCGCCGACAACTTGTCGGCGGGAATACGGATCAGGGCCACATCGGTGTCTGCGTCCGAGCCCAGGAACTCGGCCTTCAGCGTGCGCCCGTCGGCCAGGGTCACCGACACGTCGTCGGCGTTCTCGATCACGTGGTGGTTGGTCAGCACGTAGCCCTTGGCGGCGTCGATGATCACCCCCGAGCCCAGCGACTGGTTGATCTTTTCCTTGGGGATCTGCGGGAACATGCGGCGGAAGAACGGGTCGTCCGCGAACGGGCTGCGCACGCGCACCACCTGCTTGGTGTTGACGCTCACCACGGCCGGCATGACTTTCTGCAGCATCGGCGCCAGCGAGGGCAGCGTCTGGCCGTCCACGGCCACCGGCAGCGCCCCCAGCGCCGGCACCAGGGTCGGGGCAGCGGCACCGGCGGGTGCCGCTTCGGCGGGCGTATCGAACACGGCCCGCAGGCCGGTGGCGGCAAAGCCACCGAAGGCGGCGGCAACGGTCAGGGCAAGCAGGGTCGGGAGCGGGCGCATGGGTGGCTCTGGGGCGAGTACGGGGGGAAGGTCCGGGGGCAAGCGATGGAAGGCCGGCGTGGCCTACTGCCCACCCGCCGCACCCATCACTTATATGAACAGGACCAGTGTGCTTGGCATCGCTTAAACCGCCAATGAAGTCGTCCCGGCCTCCCCGCGAAAGATGAACAGGGCGAGTCAGCCGATTGTTGGCGATTGGACCTTTTTTCCGTTGACAGCCCGGTTCGGCCGGCGTAGTTTGCAGCCTTCGCACCAGCCACTAGATATAGCGGTCTTGTGCGAAACAGGCCCAAGCAGTAGGGTTTTTCTTGGGAATCCGGCGTTTTGGGGAAAGCGC
>Ga0209174_10000265_pt1 | contig 40278 bp, 28 predicted proteins | sample JI91814BDNA_FD_187505 | JGI IMG/M metagenome (GOLD analysis project Ga0209174, IMG submission 187505) | Wastewater effluent complex algal communities from Wisconsin, to seasonally profile nutrient transformation and Carbon sequestration -... | ecosystem: Engineered > WWTP > Effluent > Algae...
TTAATTTGTTCTAATCCAGTCTTCCAATCCATAGAATTTAAGACCGCTTCCTTTTTAAACCAAGTGATTTGTTTCTTCGCATAATTTCGATGCGACTGAGAAAATTCATCTAAAAAGGATTCCATGCTTATTTTACCTTTCATAAAATCAAGTGCAAAATTGTAGCCAAGAGAATTTAAGGCTGGAGCATTTTCTCCATACTGCTCTACTACTTCTTTTGTTTCTTCCAGAATTCCTGAATCAATCATCATCTTACAACGCTTATTGATTCGCTCATACAATTCCTTTCGTTCTCGGTTTATAAAAATACCAGTAACTTCCAGTTTTCCTTTAGCGAGAAAGCCGTCATTCTTATTTTCTTTTAATTCTGACCACTTTACTCCCCCCGATTCATAAACTTCAAGTGCTCGAATAACGCGGTAGTCATCAGCAGGATTTAAGGATTCGGCAGTCTTTGGATCTACTTTTAAAAGTAAATCCCATCTTTCTTCCCGTGAAATGGATTCTAGTCTCTGCCTTACATCGGTATTAATTTCAGGAACAGGATACATCCCATATAGGAATGCTTTTAGATAAAAACCGGTTCCGCAGGTTATAACCGGGATTTTATTTCGCTCATAAATCTGCTCAATTGCATCCTCTGCAAGTCGCACAAAGGCAGCTGCGTTGATCTTTACATCGGGAGCGATAATATCTACTAGATGATGCCTGATTTGATCTAGAACAGCTTTTTCGGGCTTTGCGGTTCCTATTGAGAGAACTTTGTAGATTTGCCTGGAATCAAAAGAAACGATTTCAAAACGGGAGGGATCTAAGAGCGAGCATAACTCCGTCTTGCCTCCCCCTGTCGGAGAGGCCAAAATAATCAATTTTCTGATATTAGGTATCTTCCTCGTCTAGAATTGGTTCTGGATCATCAATTTCGGAATCAGGCTCTAATAGAATATCTTCGTCTGCTCCTAATTCAGCTACCACATCTTCGTCTACAACGTCAAATTCACTCAGCTTAGGAGAGGATTTAGGAAACTTAATCTTTACTGCGGGGCGTGTGTTTTGATCTGCGCCACATTTTGGACAAAGCTTCTCTTCTTTTCCCAAGTCGTAAAACTTTGTATTACAACTATAGCAGGTATGTTTTTTCCCTAGGCCTCCCGCTTCTGCAACGGGGGTTGATTTCTTTGGAGATGGCTTGGCGGACTTGGCAGTAGTTTCTGCCTTTTTGCTCACTTCAGCTTTTTTAGAAGGCTCTGCCTTTTTAGTCTCCGTCTTCTTGACTACTTTTTTCTGCAACTTCTTGGTCATAAAAAAGAAATTAAAAAATCTAGGATTAAAATAATGACAAGATAAATTTTATAAATTACCTGTTTTTAGATTTTTTTTTTCAAAATAGGTAGACTATAAGCAAGTAGTAGGTTTTTTACACCTATTATGCCTATCCATTACGAAAATTTCTCCTCTATCGGACACAATCTCAGCGTTAAAATCACAGACAATGGGAAAGAAGAAAATATTCTACTTCTTCATGGGTTTAACGACAACAAAGAAACATTCGTTTTTCTGGAAGAATTTTTAAGTAAGCGGTTTAATATTTATAGCTTCGATTTTCGAGGGCATGGAGATTCCGATTGGAAAAAGGATTCTCTCTATAACTATAGCGAAAACTTAATCGATGTTCAAAACGTCATAGAGCATTATTTTAAAAAGCCAATCTATCTACTCGGACATTCGATGGGGGGCGGAATGGCGGCAAGGTATACCGGGCTATTTCCAGAAAAAATAAAACTTCTAGTCTGCCTGGAAGGATTTAGTGGTCTTCAACCCCAGGAAGTAGAGAGAAATCGACTTCGGGAATGGCTAATGACCACTAGCCGCAGAAATGGGAGAACAACAACAAATCCAGCTGAAAGAAAAAAAAATATGACTTTCGAGGAAGCAAAAAACAAGCTTTCTCTCATTTATGGAAAACTTCCAAAGGAAAAAATAGATTCTCTCATACCAGGTCTTGTAAGACAAACAGAAGATGGATTTTACAAATGGAAAAACGATCCCAATCTAAAAACATCTTCCCCTATTCCCTTTCCTCCCGAACTCTCCCGAAAGCTCTGGAGCGAAATTACATCTCCCGTTCTAATCTTCTTTGGTAGGCAAACACATATTCGCCCCAAGAACTTAGAAGAAATTCTTTCTCATTTCAAAAACGTAGAGCTTCACGAAGTCGAGCATGCCGGTCATAATATGCACCACGACAAACCAGAATTCTTAATTGAAATTATGGATGAGTTCTTTCAGAAGAATGGTGGTTAACGTTTAGATTATCTTTACTCATCTTCGCTCTAGCTCCGCTTACAGAGCCGGTATAAGTCCGCTCTTAAGTGCCCCTTTGACCGGTGCTAGAGCGGCTCTATAAGCGTAGCTGAACCGGACTTGAGTAAAGGACAACGTATCGGAAGTGATACTTTCGATTAATAGATTTTAGACTCAGTTATGTTTTTGATAAAATATGCATTTTGCGTTTTGAAATTAGCTTTCAATTTTATAAAATATTTCTTTTCAAAAACTAAAGGTCTAGCTAATGCTTTAAGGAATTTTTATATTTCCGTTTTTGTTATTTACACTTTTGCTTAACAAGACATTTTTGAATAGATTTACAACCAATTATCCACAACTTACAAGATGAAATCTTTCTTTGAATTCTATGAATTTAAATTAATTAGAATTAGTCTTTACGGGAGAAAAATTAAAATGCATTCGGGAATAATAAAATTTAAAAAAATTTTCATTAAGAGAAGTCCTCTTTTAGTACTGATAAGTATTCTAACATTTTCTTTGTTTATTTTTCATTCTCCACTTTTTTCTGAGACATCCGAAGATTTAGAAAGTAAACCATTGAAAAATAAAAAACTCTCTGCTTACTTTCAATATAATTCAGGCAAATCTGTATCAACGACAGAAAAAGGAAAAATAAATGATTTTAAATTTGCTATAGAATTATATTTCCTTTCTCATTTCAGCCTTGGTTTCGGACTTTCTAAATCAAAAATAAACTTACAAGATAGCACATGGAATAGCAACCTTATCATTGGAGGACTACTGATTGCATCTAGTGCGAGTAAGCCTGCCAATACACCCCAAGAACAGCAAGACAAAAAAGGCTCCAATTTAATAGGTCTGATTTTTTTATCCGGTCCAACTCAGTATAATTATAATCCTACAAATCTGAACTTTGATTTTAATTTACATTGGAACACTGAAAGTTTTATTGATCCATACTTAGGACTGGGTTATCAGTTTGGAGTAGCATCAAATTCTGAAAGTTTTTCAACTTTAACCGGTTGGAAAGCCCAAGGTGGTGTAAAAATTAATTTTAGTTCTTATTACCTTTTTCTTCAGGGTGAATATCAAAAAGTTAAAATAAATGATTCGTTTTTTATATCTCCCTTTAATTTAACAAATAAAGTGATGAGTTTCGGCATTGGTTATTATTTTCAATAATAGAATTTTCCTATATACACATTCCATCCCTAAACCAGACTTGTAGCCTACACCCAATTATCCACACCGTAGGGAACGGTTTTAAACCGTTCCTTACTTGTAAAATGTTTAGAAGGGAGAAACCTTAGGCGAGATGCAATTTCCTTGACAGTGATTTTATTAAATCAAGATTAGTTGTATGAAACTATTTTTAACTATTTTGTTTTATTTTATTTTCTGCTTTATCTCTTTTGCTCAAGAGAGTCCTAGAATTGAAAATTGCGGGGTATTTCCTGCGGATAATATTTGGAATCAGAAAGTTGATGCGTTACCAGTTCATTCTAAATCCAATGCTTATATCAAAAGCATTGGGGCAGATAAAAAAATAAAAGCTGATTTCGGTTCAGGACTCTGGGAGGGAGGACCAATAGGCATTCCATTCCAGGTAATCGATGTGAATAAGGATACGAAAACATATTCTGTATCTTTTGAATATTCAGATGAAAGCGATAAAATACCTTACCCTATTCCATCTAATCCAAAAATTGAAGGTGGTGAAAAAAGCAAAGGTGATAGACATATAATTATAATCGATAAAAATTCCTGTTCTTTATTTGAGTTATACAGCGCTTATCCGACAAAAGATGGATGGAAAGCAGGATCGGGTGCAGTGTTTGATTTAAATTCAAATAAATTAAGACCTGATACATGGACATCTGCGGATGCAGCAGGACTTCCTATTTTTCCGGGGCTTGTTAGGTATGATGAAATTTTACAGGGAGAAATACGTCATGCGATACGCTTTACAATCAAGAAATCCCAAAAAAAATATGTATGGCCTGCGAGGCATTTTGCTTCAAATAAAACAGATGTAAATTTACCACCGATGGGACAAAGATTTAGACTACGAAAATCTTTTAAACTAGATGGATTCTCCAAAGAAGTAAAAATCATTCTTAAAGCACTCCAGGAATATGGAATGATTGTAGCAGACAATGGCTCCGATTGGTTTATAAGTGGAGCACCCGATGAGAGATGGAATAACGATATACTAAATAAAGAATTTCGAAAAGTAAAAGGAGAAGACTTTGAAGCTGTAGATTCTTCAAAGCTCCAATTGGAGAAAGATTCAGGAGCGACTAAACTAAATATTCCGCAACATTAAAAAGTTAGATTCTAAAAAAATAAATATGCAAATTAGTAGACAATTAAAGTTTACAATGTAAAAGGTATTGTTATGCAAGAATACTTTCCACTCATTATTATTTTCTTTATTTTTTTCTCAGTCTTCCTTTTTTTTATGTTTAGCAGGGATTGGAAAAAACTTGCCGAGTTTTATCGCACAAAGGAACTTCCTCCCGAAGACATTCACAATTTTGAATTTGGTTCGATAGGCATGACCTATTATAGAGGATCTCTTTCTATCGGTATTTCGCCGAAAGGGTTATATCTACGTTTAGTTCCTCTTTTAAATTTTGGACTTGAGCCTCTTTTAATTCCCTGGAATCATATTAAAAATATTGAATCAGCAAATTCAATATTTGCTGAACAGGTTTATATTTTTCCTACTTCTTCTGATATAAAAATTACAATTCGAAAGAAAGTTTTAGATTCTGCCCAAAAGTATCTAACCGAGAATGGGATTAATTGGGGTAATAACAATTAAGCTCTAAAGAAAAAAGTCGATGCCTAAATTTAAAAAATTCAGTCTATTAGCAAGTCTATATATTGCCCAGGGACTACCGTATGGTTTTTTTACGCAGGCATTACCTTCTTTACTGCGCGAACAGGGAATTAGCCTACAAACGATAGGGCTTGGAAGTTTACTTGCTATACCCTGGGCATTAAAATGGTTGTATGCTCCACTACTTGATAAGAACCGTGCTTATCGAAAATGGATTATTATGGCAAGTATTGTATCCGTCCTGACATGTATAGTGCTTAGTACTTTACAGTTAAAACAATTGGTCAATGAACAAATCTGGATACTGTATCTGGGTTTCTTCCTTTTAAATCTAACTGCGGCTACTCAAGATATTGCGACAGATGCCATCGCAGTAATACAATTAAGTGAAAGCGAAAGAGGTTTTGGAAATGGAATTCAAGTTGCAGGCTACAGGGTAGGCATGATTTTAAGCGGTGGTGCCTTGTTAGCCTGGTTTAGTCAGCTAGGATGGCAGAGTTCTATCTTGATTCTTGCTGGGTTAATCTTCTTATCCTCTTTACCTATACTATTTATTAAACCAATACTACCTGAAAATGATAAGATAAATGAAAGTAATTTTAAAAAAGAAGAAGTATTCTGGTTAATCTCAAATAATAAAAACCGACTCTGGATAATAACATTATGCCTCTATAAGTTTGGGGATGCCCTTGCAACTCCAATGCTACGACCTATGCTCGTTGATTTTGGATATAGCTTAGAAGACCTGGCATATCTTTTAGGGTCGATTGGATTTACTACAGGTTTACTCGGATCTATTGTTGGAGGATTTGCCATTAACTTGCTGGGACACCGATTAACTCTCAGGCTTTTTCTTTTGCTAAACGGAGTTTCGGTATTATCCTATGTTTTAATTGCTATGGGACAAACCTCACATCTATTAGTTCAGGTCATTTGCGGAATTGAACATTTTACAGGAGGTATGGCAACTGTTGCATTATTTACCGAGATGATGTATCACTGTCGCTCCAATCATGAAGCTACCGACTATACCTTACAGGCTTGCATAGTTGTATTTGTAAATATTATTGCATCTGCTATCAGTGGATTTATCGCACAACGTTTTGGATATAGTTTATTGTTTTTGGTTTGCGCGATTTTTTGTTTTTCGGTTTTTCCTATTTTAATTCTTTATCAAAATAAAAGACAAACCACTTTCTAACCTTATTTATAAACAAAAAATCTTACTACTTTAAAATAAAATCCTTCTTGTAAAAAACGATGAAAGTTAATACCAATTATGCGACAATTAGAGATGTATTAGCTTTAGATTTTAGGATTATGATTTGGTTCTTTTATGAATTGAAAATAATTTTCCAAAATTTAAAAAATGTTGCGGATTACGTGCGATATCCCTTAATTTCTTAGCTAGTTCATCGATAAAGCGTTCTGCGTAATCAGGAATATTTTCACAAAGAAATTCTAAATTCTCCTTAACTGAGTTTTTAAATACAGAAGTTACAATTACTACTACTAGCTATTACACCCACAATTTCGCTTCTTAGTTGTATGCCATTATCTACCATGAGAGGAAAATCGAGAATTGAATTTTACCATTCTAACCCATGATAGTCAGTTATCCACTAAATCTGAGAGATAAATGGAAAATATTCAAACTTTACGGAAAACTGCTTAATATTCATTAAAAGTTTAAAACATGGACTGAGTAGTTAATATGAGAAATGTTCAATGCAGACTATTCGAAAGAAATATTCTTAATTTAACACAGAATAAAATAATTTCTGAAAAAATATCTTGAAACTAATTCGATAGGTAATATAATAAAATATATAGTTATTATTTTTAAATTAAAGATGGAGTTCCTAAATGGAACAACTTAAATTATCCGCTATTAAGAATTACAGTTATAAATAGTAAATAACATTGACAGCTTTTGCAAACCTTCAATCATTTTTTAAAATATTTTTTATAAACTTAGTTGTTTCTATTTTATATTTAATTTCTGGTAAGTTAAGCTTACAATTATCTTCCATCGATGGGTATAGTGTCCCTGTCTGGCCCCCTGCTGGAATTGCCCTTGGATTCGCTATTATATTCGGGAAAAAAATTTGGCCTGGTCTTTTTCTAGGGGCACTACTTACAAACTCAAACGATCTACTTACTCAAAGTAATGTCATTTCCTATTTACTAAAAAATTTCCAAAATATTACCATTGCATTTGGAAATTCATTAGGTGGAATTTTTGGTTCTTTCATTATTAAAAAATATTCAGATAATAGATTCAAATTTTATTATACTAAACAAATACTACTTTTTTTTATTCTAGCCGGTCCAGTTTCATCTCTTATAACGTCAACCATTGGAGTCATCTCTTTATATGTAGGCAAAATTATTTATTTACAGTTCGTGTTAAAATCCTGGATAACTTGGTGGATTGGTGATTCCATTGGAATAATAATATTTGCCCCTCTAATTGTTGTTACATGGAATTGGGTAAGAAAAGAGGAAGAATACCTGCGGGTAGTTATTTTAACTCTAACGACCATGGGTACTTTTTTAGTAACTATCGCTATTTTCTTTTTAACTAGAAATTGGGAAAAATCTTTTTTGAATTACAGAATTCAATCTGATGGTATAAAAATTTCCAAATCTCTTGAAATAAGATTATTAGAAAACTTTGGAATTGTAAAATCTCTTAAAAATTTCATTTCTATCGAAGAAAATCTAACCAAAAAGAAGTTTGAACAATTTGCATTGGATAGCATTAAACAATCGAGTAGCATACTTGCATTATCCTGGAATCCATATATTAGGCACGCAGAGAGAAATACCCATGAAATCAATTTAAAAAACGATTATCCTGATTCAATAGGTATCAAAGAACTTTTGGATAATAAGTTTATCAAAGCGCTTAATCAGGAAGATTATGTTTATGTTAAATATATTGTACCATACGAAGAAAACAAAAATGCAATTGGGTTTAATGTTTGGTCGAATGAAATAAGAAAAAAAGCTCTTATAATATCAAAACAAAAAAATGATATCGAAGTTACGAATAAAATCAAGTTGGTCCAACTTAGAGAAAGAAACATTGGAGTTTTAGTTTTCAATTACACAAAAACTAATAAAGGCAATGAAGGTTTTTGCACTGCCGTAATTCATATCCCAACAATTTTGGAAAAAGTCATGAATGAATTAGAACAGGCAAATCTTTGCATAAAATTAATTGATGAAAGTAATTTAAATGACCCAATACTCAGTTCAGAGGGTTGCGATTTACAAAAAGAAAACATTTTCCAGAAATTCACTTATACCAATAAATTTTTAATTGGCTCTATGCAGTGGAGTATAGTGATTAAACCCACTAATGAATACTTTTCAAAAAACCTCTCAAATTCATCTACACTAATATTAATCATTGCTTCCTTTTTAACTGGATTAGCTAGCATGTTAACTTTAATTATTACGGGACGTGAAAAAAATATAAATGAGGTTGTAAAACAGAGAACTTTAGAATTAGAAAAAGCTAACTTGGTTAAATCTGAATTTTTAGCAAATATGAGTCATGAAATCAGAACTCCAATGAATGGCGTATTAGGAATGCTAACGCTTTTAGAATCTACTCCACTCAATGAGGAACAGAAAGATCATTTGAATGATGCTAAAAATTCAGTGCTTGCATTACTTACAATAATCAATGATATACTCGATGTTTCTAAACTGGAAAGTAAAAAGCTAGAAATTCATCCGGTTAATACCAATTTAACCCGTCTTTGCAGAGAAATTATGCATTTATTTAAATTGGAAGCTGCTAAAAAAAATTTAACTTTAAATTTTGAAATTTTTGAATCAGATAAAGATATTTTTGTATTGGTAGATGAAAATAGACTTAGACAGATTTTAATGAACCTTATAGGAAACGCGATTAAATTTACTCTACAGGGTTCAGTTCAATTCATTGTAAAATCTGATACAAAGAAAGAATTTTTGATTTTCTATGTCAGGGATACAGGAATTGGAATCTCTGAAGAAAATTCTAAAAAATTATTCGAACGCTTTGTGCAACTCGAAGACGCTAGAACGAAAAAGTTTATAGGCTCAGGTCTCGGACTTTTTATTACGAAACAACTGGTAAACTTAATGGGTGGAAATATTTATCTAGAAAGCAAGGAAAACATTGGTTCTAACTTTTACTTTACAATTCCTTATAAGAGGAGAGAAGCTGAGATGATTAATTCTGAAATAAGTTCATCCCCAGCAACAAAGTTAAAAAGAGAAATTTATATTTTGGTTGCTGAAGACAATTTAATAAACCAAAAATTGATCAAAAAAATACTAGAAAAAGAAAATATTCAATTTTCACTTGCGACAAACGGATTAAAAGTTTTAGAATTATTAGATCAATCAACTGACTCTGCAAATAAAAAATTTGATTTGATTTTAATGGATATTCAAATGCCTGAAATGGATGGAATAACAGCAACTAAGCTTATTAGAAATAGAAATGATCTTTATAAAAATATTCCGATTATTGCTACAACCGCGAATGGAATGGATTCTCAAATAGAAGAATACTTAAAGAATGGAATTACTTCCTGCATTACAAAGCCAATTATTTTTAAACAATTAATTGATGAGATTGATAGATTAATTCCATAAATTTTACCCCTTTATCTCAAACATAGACTTTTGAATAAAGTCCCTTAACCCTTTATCAGGGAAGGGGCTGCTTCGAATTATTCGGCAATGCTGTAAGCTATGGGGGTTAGGTCAATTAATTCCCTTTAAGGCTACTAGCTATTACACCCGCAACTTCACTTTTTAGCTGTAAGCCCTTATCTACCGTGATTTGTTTTAATAGTAGTTTAGGATGAAAAAGTAAATTTAACCCGAAACGAAATTCTCTAGCCATTGATTTAAAGCTGTAAATAGAAGGGCGATATTCGATTAGAACTTGCTCTAGTGCTAATTCTTTTTTTAAATCTTCTACTGTTTCTAAAAAAGCCTGGTTCGAATCTACCATACTACTTGCTAGAAAACTTTTTCCTGTAAATACTCTTCCCTGTGCGAGAGTTTCTAATTCTTTTAAATCTTTTTTTCGAGAAAGCATGACTCTTTCGTAGAATTGACCGTTGACTCTTTTAATTTCTTCGTTTAAAAATTCTTTAGACTCAGGGGATAATTGTCCGTATTCGGAAAATATTTCTCTAAGTGGGTAGAATTCGAGTCTTTGCTTTGTGACTCCATATTTATTATAAAGCTTTTTTAGATTGGGTCGTATCATTACAGTTCCAATAGAGCCTGTAATACAAAGAGGATTAGAGATAATTCTATCACAAGCGGCTGCTATATAGTAACCACCGGAAGCTGCTACGTTTTGGAAATAAGCATATACCTTTACTTTTTTCTTGAGCTTTAGTATTTCCTGGTAGATTAACTCAGAAGCAAAAGCTGAACCACCGGATGAGTCAATTTCTAGAATAACTCCTTTTACTGATTTGTCTTCTCTTATGCTTTTTAATGCGGCTAATACTGGATAGGCGTGAATGGCATCGGATTTGATTTCGTCTTCTTCCTTTTTTCCCATCGCAATATTTCCTTTGAGAGGAAGTATTACTATTTTCTTTTTCTTAGGCGGAAAGAATCGAAAGATTTTTTTCTTATGAAAGAAATGAACATCTCCAATACTTGCTTCATCGTCTTCTACATTACTCGCAGTCTTATCAGTCTCTTCGTAATTTTTATTGCAGAAATTTTCAGTAAAGTTTTCCTCTTCTAAGTAAGATGTCAAGAATCCAATCTCAAGTAGATACTTGGAAGTAAGAATTGGACGCTTTAGAATTTTACTTTCTATCTTTGCATTGTCATAAAATGTATCTAAGATTTGTGTTTTAATTGAGCGGATAAGCATGGTTAGATTCTCTTTTGCTGGAATCGAAAAAGAGTTTCGATTAAAACTTTCTGCAAAGGATTTATAAGGACCCGATGCAAAGCTATCTACTTTCACACCTAAATTTTTTAGTAGATTCCCGAAGAAAAAACTTTCTACGGCAGGAAGTAAAACCATAAACTCACCCGAAGGAGCAGAGTATTTTTTATGCATAAAAGAAAGCAGATACAAAGACTTTATGTCGCCACTTGCTGCAAACCCTGCGGTTTCAATTCCTTTTGCTTTTATTTTTTCTATTTGATAGGAAAGGTTTGAAAGCTCAGCCATTCCAAACTCAAGCTCTGAACTTATATGAAAGGAAACTTTTTTGATACGACTACTCTTTGCGATCAAATCTAGATCATTTAAAAAATCTAAAAATAAAACTTCTGAATCTTTCCCTGTCACCCACTCTACTATAGAAGTCTTGCGATAAGATGCAAATTTACTTGGAATCTCTATTAGAATATGATTTCCAGAATGGAAAAAACCAAAGAGAGAAAGATACAAAAAACGAATGAATCGAAATGGAAAAAAAAGTGCCAATAATATGTAATACAAGAATTTATCCTTTAAAGTTTATAATTTAAAAGCATAGAGATTTTGAAACTTTTATTTAGTAATTCTTTGCCACAGAGGCACTGAGTTTCCTGTGCTTCCTTCCGAATTGAGTTTTTTGTGTCTCTGTGGCAATATTTTTTTTGAGCAGTTAGATTTTAATAGGATTTAATTTGGGAATTAAAAAATTTATTGAATGATTTTACGCACGGAGGAAAACTTACTGTAACGGGCAAGGTATTATAGAATGAAGAATAAATTGAGTACAAATACAATCTTAGATGGAATCAAAGAAGGCAAAACGATTGCCATGAATTGTTACACTCTAACTGATAATTTTGTAAAAAACCTCGAGACTGTTCTAAGAAATATCCTACAACACTACGAGAAAACCGATTTACTACCGGCCATTTTTGGAACAACCCAGGAGCTAGTAAACTGGACTTGTCTTTCCAATATGCGTTATATTTATTACAAGCAAAACGAATTAGATTTAAACAATGAATCTATATTTAAAGAAAACGAATCTAGATTTTTAACCAGCATCAACAAACTAAACTCAGCAAATTATAGAGAGTATCTCAAATCAAATAATATGTATGTGCATGTGGTGTTTGAACATGAAGTAACTGGCTTAAATATAAAAGTTCACAATGTCTCCGATAACACCTTGAACCAGGAAAAGTATTTACGCAATTACTTAAAGCAAGCAATGAACTACACGAATGTTCTTGATTACTTTCAAGATCATCCAGAAGATCCACAGGGTAAAAATATGGGACTTGCTTTTTCCATTATCATTTTAAAGGAATCAGGACTTAGACCGGATTTAATGAGAATCAGTAAAGCGGGTAGTGGTGCTTATTCGCGAATAGAAATTCCGTTTGTAAATGAATACCAGAGCATACGAGATAAAATTTTAAAAGACGAATCAATCGTTCCATTTGAAAGAAAAAGTTTAGTTCCGCCCGAGTTCCAGGGAGAATTAGAAAAACGAATCAAGTCTATGGAAGTTGATTCGTTTGCGTTTATTCAAAATTAGTCCCCGGTCTTAAGGACGGCAAGGAAGGCTTCCTGTGGAATTTCCACTGAGCCAAATTGCTTCATTCTTTTCTTTCCTTCTTTTTGTTTTTCCAATAACTTTCTCTTACGAGAAATATCTCCACCATAACATTTAGCCGTTACGTTTTTACGAACAGCAGAAATATTTTCGCGTGCAACGATTCGCGCTCCAATACTAGCCTGGAGTGCAATTAAGAATTGTTGGCGTGGAATTAATTCTCTTAGTTTAGAAATAACAGCTCGTCCCCTTGCTTCTGCTCTTGTTCTATGAACGATAGTCGAAAGAGCATCGACAGGTTCCCCGTTTACTAAAATGTCTAACTTGACAAGGTTTGATTCTCTATAAGCAGCAGGTTCGTAGTCTAATGATGCGTAGCCTTTCGTATATGATTTTAATTTATCATAAAATTCAAAAATTAATTCAGCGAGTGGAATTTCATAAATCATCTGGACTTTGTCTTCATCCAAGTATACTGTATCTAAATGCACTCCTCTTTTTTCGATTACAAGAGACATGATATTACCCACATATTCATTGGGTGTAAAGATGGTCGCTTTGACAAATGGCTCTTCCATCATCTCAATAGATTGAGGCTCAGGAAACTTCGAAGGATTGTCTATTTCAAATACTTCTCCACGCGTATTTGTAATTCTATACTTAACAGAAGGAGCAGTCGTGATTAATTCTAAGTTAAACTCTCTCTCAAGTCTTTCCTGGACAATCTCCATATGAAGTAAACCAAGATAACCCACACGAAAACCAAACCCGAGAGCGAGTGAATTTTCTCTTTCATACACAAGTGCCGCATCATTTAACTTTAACTTTTCAATTGCTTCGACAAGTTCATCAAACTGTTCTCCGTAAATAGGAAAGAGTCCAGAAAAAACCATCGGCTTTGCTTCTTTATAACCAATTACTACTTCTGTAGCTCTTCGATCAAAATGAGTAACAGTATCTCCCGATCTTGCATCGGCTACTCTTTTAATACCGGCTACAATGTATCCAACATCCCCTGCTCCTAGAAAATCTTGTGATAAAAGGTTAATACGATTTATCCCCACATCAGTTACAATAAAATCAGTACCACCGCTCATTAGAAAAATATGGTCGCCTTTCTTGACAGTTCCATCTACAATTCGAACTTTAATAACAACACCCATATAGGTATCGAAGTATGAATCATAGATCAAAGCCTTGAGCGGTTTCTGATCATCACCCACAGGAGGGGGAATTAATTTACAAATAGATTCCAGGACTTCAACAACATTCTGTCCAGTCTTTGCCGAAATTGAAATAGCTTCCGCAGAATCAAGACCGAGGCTATCTTCTATTAGCTTCATGCATTTAGGAATATCTGCACTCGGTAAATCTATTTTATTTATTACAGGGATAATTTTTAAATCAGCTTCCATAGCCAAATAGAGGTTAGCGAGAGTTTGCGCTTCCACTCCCTGGCTTGCATCGACGATTAACAATACTCCTTCACAGGCTTTTAGAGAGCGGGATACTTCATAATTAAAATCCACATGACCGGGAGTATCAATTAAATTTAGATAATAGGTATTTCCATCTCTGGAGTGAAATTCAAGAGAGGCATTATTGGCTTTAATTGTGATACCTCTTTCCCGTTCAATGTCCATGGTATCGAGGATTTGGTTTTTTTTGGTTCTCTCGTCGGTGACAAGAGTAAGCTCGAGAAGTCTATCCGCTAGGGTAGACTTCCCATGATCGATATGTGCTATAATGGAAAAATTTCGTGTGAATTTTTGTTTGTCTGACATGCTGTATTTTAAAATTACAGACACGTCCTATTTAGCAAGTCATTTTGTCTTAGGCGTTATCAGCGAGACGAATATCTTCCTCGGTCACGACACTCCTAGTATAACGGATAAAATCGACATCTTTGATGGTTATAACTCCCTGTGGCATGGTAGAATCTAGCATTTTCACAATCTCTTCTACGCGGGCTTCTGACTCTATTACATTCATAACTATTGTCGAGTCCTTACTCCAGAGGCTTGCAATCGATTCATCTGGATACTTGACCTTTAAATCAGTTCCATAGCCAGAAGTTGATTTTAGAACAGTGCAACCAGTGATTCCCATAGAAATAAACTTATCAATTAATGTTTTATAAAGGGGGACTGCTCCTTGCGTTTCTTTGCTATTTATATAAATGGTGAGTTCTTTTTTTTTGTCTCGTATTTTCATTATAATGCCTCTTTGTTTTGAAACCATATTTATAATGATTTGACTGTAAACATTATTCTTTTAGTGGCTTAGAAAAAAAATTGTATTACATTGATGCTTGTAAACCTAATCTTTTCTATCTTCAACGATTTGATATACTTTTTGCTCTAAGGGATTTTTAAGTAATTTTTCTAATCCAGGTATCAGATTCTTTAAACTTAAATATTGATTATTTTTCGCATGAAGAGTAATGACTGTTATGCTATATATTTCATGCAGCAGTTAAATCTAGCATTGTTGATTCGCTGACTAGTTTTAAAAATTGAATTGCCATAAACTTATCAACGGAAGGAAAATCTTCCAAAAATTCATCTAAGCTTATTCCATTTTCTAAATGCTCCAATAGACTAAGAACAGGAACCCTCGTACCTTTAAATAGAGGAGTTCCACCTAATACCTCCGGAGAAGAAAAAACGATTTTTTCCCAATGCATTTTCATAAGCTAATTTTCGTTCTAGCATTTTAACTTGTCAAGTAGAAACTTGAGACTAGCTCCAACGGAGCGAAATATCTCTCCTGGGGTTGTGTGAATTTCTCACAGAGCGCACTGAGAACACAGAGAAAAGAATCAATAAAACTTGCGCTGAGTTTATCGAATGTGTCAATACTCTTTGTGACCTCTGTGTTCTCTGTGAGAGATATTTTCTATGTTTTTACAAAACCCCAGATTATTTCTGAGAGTCAATCTATATCCACCATCCCAGTCTTCACAAGTCTATCTATCTTGAGTAAATTCGTAAGTAGCCGCTCAGTCTTACTTAAATAGAATTGAGTGGTAGAATCTGATTTTGCAGAAGGAGGATCTGGATGCACTTCCATGAATAAACCTTCGATTCCAAGAGATACTGCGCCTGTCATTAGATCGGGGATAAATTCTCTTTGCCCGCCGGTGATGTTTCCAGCTCCGCCGGGAAGTTGAGCAGAGTGAGTTCCATCAAAGATTACAGGAATATCCATACTGTGAAGAATTGGGATTACCCGTAAGTCAAATACCAGGTTGTTATAACCAAAGCTTGCACCACGCTCTGTCACTAAGTATTTTTCAGAGCCACATTCACGGATTTTTTCTTTGATATGTTTACAGTCGGCAGGAGCTAAGAATTGACCCTTCTTAACATTGACCCATTTGCCTGTCTTTGCAGCTGCTTCAAGCAAATCGGTTTGCCTAGATAAAAAGGCTGGTATCTGGTAAACATCGATTATATCTTTTAGAGCATTGATTTGTTCCACTTCATGAACGTCGGTTAATACCGGTATGCCGTATTTGGATTTGATGTATTCTAAATTTTTAATTCCTTCACTAAGTCCCGGACCACGATAAGAGTGAATCGAAGAGCGATTTGCTTTATCAAAACTACTTTTAAAAATATAAAAGATTCCAAGTCTCTTGCAAATATCTATCATCTGCTCTGCAACTTGATCTAGTAATTCTCTAGACTCCATTACGCATGGTCCTGCAATTAAAAAGAAAGGCTTGTCGCCCCCTATGGTTGCGCCTTTTAAAAATTCTCTTTCTGTTGAACGTTTACTCATGATTAACCTCTCTTTATTTTGCTATCTTCACTGCTGCGCGAATGAATCCTGCAAAAAGCGGATGCGGATTGATTGGCTTTGATTTGAACTCGGGGTGATATTGCACTCCAATGAACCAGGGATGATCTTTAATTTCTACTATCTCCATTAATTTTTCATCGGGAGAATATCCAGAAAAATCCATACCTGCTTTTATAAATTGTTCTTTGTAACGAAGTGTAAATTCAAACCTATGTCTATGACGCTCAGAAATCTTTTCTTGCTTGTATTCGTTAAATGCTAAACTTCCCTTTTTAACAATGCATGGATATGCGCCTAACCGCATTGTGCCGCCCATTTGTTCAATCTCCATTTGCTCTTCGATTAAAGAAATAACTGGATGCTCGGTAGATGGATTAAACTCAGTAGAATGCGCATTTTTTAGCCCTACTACATTTCTTCCAAATTCAATTACAGCACACTGCATACCCAGACAAATTCCAAAGAATGGAATTTTTTTAGTTCTTGCGTAGTTGATTGCCAATACTTTTCCTTCAATTCCTCTTTCCCCAAATCCGCCGGGAACTAGAACTCCATGCACATCTTTAAGTAAATCTTTGTAGTTATCTTTATTTAAGTCTTCGGGGTTAATCTTTGTAAACTCCACGATTGCATCATTTGCAATTCCACCATGCGAGAGAGATTCATAGATCGAGCGATAGGCATCTTGCAAGCTAATGTATTTACCCACGATTGCGATGTTTACTTTTTTAGTAGCGTTTAATATGCGTTTGACCATCTTCTCCCATTCGCCGAAGTTGGATTTACCAATCTCCATATTAAACATTTTTAAAACTACTTCATCTAGCTTTTCATCTTTATACATTTTTGGAACTTCGTAAATGGAAGAAGTAATATCACTTGCGGAAATTACATTTTCTTCTTTCACGTTACAAAAAAGAGAAATCTTAGATTTCATTTCTTTTGTCATCGGGTTAGCAATTCTACAAACTAATATATCAGGTTGTATTCCGAGGGCTAATAGCTCTTTGACGGAATGCTGGGTTGGTTTGGTCTTCGCTTCACCTGCTGCAGAAATCGTAGGAACTAAAGTCAAGTGGATAAACAATACTTGCCCCGCCCCGTGCTCATATCTCATTTGACGAATTGCTTCCAAAAAGGGAACGGACTCTATATCGCCTACCGTTCCACCTATTTCCACAATTACAAAATCAGGCTCTTGCTCTTTTGCGAGTAAATGAATACGATTGCGAATTTCGTTAGTTATATGTGGAACTACTTGCACAGTGCGTCCGAGATAATCTCCTTTACGCTCTCTTTCAATTACGGAATAATATATTTGTCCCGTAGTCACGGAATTTTTACGGGAAAATTGAGATGTAGTAAACCTTTCGTAATACCCGAGATCTAAATCAGTCTCGGCTCCATCATTTGTAACAAATACTTCCCCATGTTGATAAGGACTCATAGTGCCGGGATCAATATTGATATAGGGATCCATTTTTTGAAGTGCGACTTTATAACCGCGTGCTTCCAACAAACATCCAAGCCCTGCAACCGTAACACCTTTTCCTAGAGAAGAAGCAACTCCACCTGTTATAAAAATATATTTTGACTTAACCAAATCTTACACCTTTTTTAAAATTCTATTTATCTAAACGATAATTTAATGATGACTATTTAGGGTAGGAATTAATAAAGTCAATTTTGTAAAGGAAATCAGTTTTTTTGCAGAACACATGAAAAAATATGAACCACTCGCTTATATCTTAATGGGAGTTGCATTTGCTCTCATCATGAGCTTTGTCTTTTTGAAAGGTGATCGTTACAAATTTCAAAAAGAAATTACTGATCCAAAAAAATTAGAGCAATTAAAAAAATCTGAAAAAATAATTGAACATCCTGTAAACGAATCAATTACCGAAGCATTTTTAAAAGAAGTAAAAAGAAATCTAAAAGATCCACTCAGCGTAGTATTAATCCAAGTAATTGTAGTTCTACTCTTTGCCCGTTTCTTCTCAATGATTTTTAAAAAACTAGGACAACCCTCAGTCATTGGAGAAATATTTGCAGGTATCGCACTCGGTCCTTCCTTGATTGGTTTTTTATTCCCCGAATTTTCTCTCATCTTATTTCCCAAAGAATCAATGGGATACTTAAAAATCCTGAGTCAAATTGGACTTGTGATTTTTATGTTTATCATTGGCATGGAATTAGATGTTGCCATCCTTAAAAAGAAAGCGTCATCCGCCATATTTATCAGTCATACAAGTATTATCTTCCCTTACATACTCGGAGTTTTATTATCCTTATTTTTATTTGATGAATTTGCTCCAGAAGGTGTAAGCTTTTTATCCTTTGGATTATTCATGGGAATTGCCATGAGTATTACAGCATTTCCAGTGCTTGCAAGAATCATTCAAGAAAGGGGAATCACGCGCTCTCCACTCGGGGTAATGGCGATTACCTGCGCTGCGGTAGATGATATAAGTGCCTGGTGTATTCTAGCTATCATAATTGCCATTGTGAATGCCGGCACTGTTTACATCGCTATTGTTACGCTTATTATTTCAGTCGTATTTATCACGATCATGATTTTACTCATTCAACCATTACTCAACCGTATGAGTAAAGTTTATATAACAAAAGAAATTATAGGCAAAGGTGTATTAACCGCATTACTTCTTATAGTTATCGCCTCGGCTATTTTTGCAGAAGGAATTGGAATACATGCATTATTTGGAGCCTTTTTAGCAGGCGTTGTAATGCCTACCAATACAAAACTTAGGAAAGTTTTAACAGAAAAATTTGAAGATTTTAGCACTATATTTTTACTTCCACTTTTCTTTGCTTTTACCGGTCTTAGAACAAAGGTCGGATTATTAAATGACTTACACCTCTGGGGTGTTTGCTTACTAATCATAGTAGTGGCTACTATTGGTAAGCTTGTAGGTAGTATGCTTGCATCTAGATTTACAGGGATGAGCTGGAGAGATTCTTTTTCCATTGGAGTTCTTATGAACACCCGCGGATTAATGGAATTAATCGTTCTAAATATTGGCTACGATTTAGGAATTATTTCTCCAACGATTTTTGTGATGATGGTATTAATGGCTTTGATTACAACTTTTATCACCGGTCCATTGTTAAAGCTATCCATCAAACCAGAAGATGAAATGCAAACCGAACTTGGAATAAGCACAACATCTCCAATCTTGATTACATTCGGGCCGACCTCTGCTGGAGTTTCCCTTTTAAAACTGGCGAGCGGTATCAGTGGTAAAAATGGAAACATTGCCGCCCTTCATTTATCTCCCGTTCCTGAAAATATTTCTATAAGCGAAACAAATCAAAGCACGGGATTCTTTGATCCACTAGAAGCAATTGCTAAAGAAAGAAAAATTAAACTAAATACAATCTTTAAAGTTTCAGATGAAGTCCCAAAAGAAATTTCTGCGACCGTAAGAAAAGAACAATCTTCTCTAGTTCTAATGGGTGCCGCCAAACGCATATTTGGCGACAATGTTCTAGGCGGTAAAGTAGAGAGCGTTCTATCCGAGCTAGATTGCACTGTAGGTGTATTTTTAGATAAACATTTAAATGAAATTAAATCCGTAGCTGTTTTCTACGAAGACCCGATTGAAGCAAATTCTCTTTTACAAATAGCTTCTCATATTTACAAAGCTTCAACGGAAAGAATTCACTTAATTAATGATACAGATGAAGAGCCCGATAGAAGACTCATCAAAGAATACTTTGGAAAGGTAATACCGATTATCCCCTCATGGGAAATGAATCGAAAAAAACTGGGAACCTATTCTCTCGCTATCATCGGCTATAAACACTGGAATGATATTCAAAAGAACCAGGAGAAGAAATTACTATTCTCAGGTGACAGACAGGATTTTCTTCCCGATATTAATCTACCAATTTTAATTTTAAGAGGTTAAAATTAAAACCTTGCAATGATTTTTTTAAGAAATATTTCGAAGCATTTTATACTTCTACTTCTTCTAATTCTTACAATTTATCTTCGAATCGAAAATTATATTATTACCTCAGCAAAGCCAAGACTAAACCTTTACGAATCGCAAAAGCCAACGCCAATACTCAGTGCATCAAAAGCGGGTAGCTACCTATCTGCGGATAATGTAAATTTCCGCTTCAAGGAAAATATAATTCTACTTCTAAAAAATGTAAATGCAGAGTTAATACCTGTTTACCCTTTAAAGGTAATTAACTTGGATGATGTAAATGCATTTCAAATCAATGTATCGAAGGCAGATGTTTTTATCGCAAGCTCTACTTTAAAAGTAATCATGAAAGATAATATATTTAATTATCCAAATTCACCTCTTAAGATAAAGGAGTTAGATTTTCCAGAGCCCAATTCTAATAAAATCAGGTTAAGTGGGAGCCTTAACTTTGTTATCTGGTTAGAATTTGAATTACTGGGTAGCATTTCACTCGATGAGAAAAAAGAAAAAATAGTAATAACAGCAGAACAAATCACAGCCCTGGGGAACTCTTACGCAAAATCACTCTTAGGCGCAGTTGGATTAAACTTAGAAAAACTATTACCGGTTCCCGAAGGACGTGGAATTAAAATTAAATCCAACCAGATATTTGTGGAACCATTCTCTATTTTTCCACCACCCAAACTTTCAGGCACACTTCAAAATCTTTCCATTGAAAATGGGAAGCTACATTTGAATCTTGACAACGGTAAATCGGTATTAGTTCCTACAATGCCCTACCCTGCTTCTAAAAATTTTCTATACTTCTTTACGGGAGATTTAAAGTTTGCAAAGCTTTTTATGATTGAGAGTTCTCTTCAGATTTACGACAAAGATGAGTCAGATCCATTTGATTTTTTCATGGAAAAATATCTTCTAGTTTTAGCCAAAGCGGGAATTGTCACGGTAGCCGAAGACAGAGCTTTAAAGGTCGTAATGCCCGATTATGACGATGTATTTAAATAATTCTTCACGAGGAAATAATGTCTCTATTTACAACGATTAACAATTATGGAAAGATGATTAAATTCTCCCACACAGTTTTTGCCCTTCCCTTTGCGGGGCTTGCAAGTGTGATTGCCATATTAAAATCAAATTTAAGTTTAAATGATCTTTTGTGGAAACTTCTTCTTATCCTCATTTGTATGTTTGCTGCCAGAAGTGCAGCGATGGGATTTAACCGGTATGCCGATAGGGAATTTGACAAGGCAAATCCAAGAACGGCTAATAGAGAAATACCCGCCGGAGTGCTTTCTGAAAAATCAGTTCTCTGGTTTACAATTTTTTTCGGATTCCTATTTCTTATTGCGAGTTTTCTTCTCAGTCCACTTTGCTTTTATCTTTCTATTCCCGCTCTTGCTATTGTTTTATTTTATAGTTATAGTAAGCGGTTTACAATGTTTTGCCATTTCATTCTCGGACTTGGAATTGGTATTTCACCGAGTGGAGCCTGGATTGCAATTCAAGACAACCTAGAACTTCTTCCAGCTCTCTGGTCGTTCGGGCTGATGTTTCATATTGCCGGGTTTGACATACTCTACTCCTCGCAGGATGTAGAGATTGACAGAAAACTCGGTCTTCATTCTATTCCGAGTAAACTGGGAATTCCGACAGCGTTTTGGATTGCTCGATTCTCTCACCTAATAGCATTTAGCCTCTTCGTGTATGCAGGAATTCTTGCTAACTTACAAATCTATTATTTTATTTTTTTAACGTTCACTGGAATTTTATTTATAGTAGAGCATATACTCGTTAGCCCCACAGATTTAAAAAAAATCCCAATCGCATTCTTTCACATAAATGCATCGATAAGTGTAATCTTATTTATAGGAATACTCCTAGACAAATGGAAAGAGTTATTAGTGAAGTTAAGTGGATAAGATTAATTTAACGTAATACTACCTCGGTCACCTCGAATTGCTTCATCGTGAGAGGTCTATCCTTCTTAATACTATTGTGCTAAGCAAAATAGACCTCTCATGCTCGAAGACTCGGTTCGAGGTGACCGTGTTCATCGGTGGTAAAAAAAGGAGTTATATGAAACTAGTATTAGGCATTGCAGGAGCGAGTGGGTCAATTTATCCAGCTCGATTTATTAAAAAGCTTTTAGAATTAAAAGGGGAAACATTTTTAATTGTAAGCCCAGCGTCTATTCGGATCTTTCGCGAAGAGTATGAGACTAATGTGAATACTCCGCAGGAAATTCTAGACTTTATCATAAACAAGTGGCAAATCACGAATATCCAGAACAAAATCCACTTTCGTCCTTTTTCTGATATTGGTGCTGACATCGCTTCTGGCTCGAACACATGGGCGGCAACTATCATTCTCCCCTGCTCTATGAAAACAATAGCATCAATCAATGCCGGACTTACCGAAAACCTAATCGAGAGATGTGCAGACGTCACCTTAAAAGAGCGAAGACGGCTAATCGTTGTTCCCCGCGAGACTCCCTACAATCAAATCCATTTACGTAATATGCTTTCTTTAGATCAAGCAGGAGCAATTATACTTCCTGCTTCTCCTGGATTTTATCAAATTCCTAGAACACTAGATGATCTAGGTGACTTTATCGCAGGAAGAATTTTTAATTTATTAGGAGTAGATGTAGAACTTTTTCCCAAATGGGAAGGATGAAATTGGCTTGACGTTTATAAAATTTCATGCATAAAGAATGAGCGAGGGTTATCTAATGCATAACGTTTTTCTTAAAGGTATTAATTTATTGGTTCAAATAAAAAAGATTTTTCAATTTAGAATTATTCTTAAAATCCAACTACTTTTTATTACAATGATAACTCTTTTTGTATTATCACAATGCATAAAGAATGAAGATAAAGAAAATCAAAACTCGCAGTATTATCTTCTGAATAGACTAAGATTAAAACTAGCTCTATCTAGCCTTAGAACAACTAACGTTCCACCAAGAATCTCTCTAAATCTACCAGCAAGCATCAAAAGCGCAACAAGCAATACCAGTTCCTCAATTCAGTCTTCAAAATTAAATCGATTATCAAGTCCACTATTTGCCACATTACCAGCCCCGAAGGCTGATGGCTATATCGCAATTAATTCAGCTATTGAAAAATTTAGTAAGCTTGCAAATGATGTAGCTTTTGAAATGCTTTTAATTGATTCAGTGATAGCTGATGCAAAATTTTCCCCCGGGGTATGTATCAATGGTGGAACTTCTAAAATTCTTGTTACTGACGCCATGATGAAACTCGTAAAGGAAGCTTTTCAAGAAACAGGTATGAGTGCCGCTGAAGCAGAGTCAGAGATAAATTATCTCCAGGAAGAAGGAGAATTGCCAATAGTAGGCACTACTCTTCCAAGTCCTGCCATTCTATACAATAAACTTTCAGGAGACTTTGATCACCAGGTACATTATTCATTTGCAAATAATTTCATGGTTGCTAAAAAATGTCCGACTAATGGCAAATTTAATAAAGGTTTAAAATTTACTTCTGACTTTAAAAAAATTTCTTTTGGCCATGAAGAAAATATGAAAGTAGGCTTAGATATAATCACCATGGAAGGAAATGTCACTTTAGAAACATCAACCGCCGGTAAAAAGCGACTAACGTTCCTAAACAATTATAAGATAGATACTACAAATCATACAAGCCTCTTAATTCTAGAAGAATGCACTAAAGGAGATACGTCCGGTGATTGTATTTTAATGGATCAATTTTACAGGGAAGATGATACAGCAGATCCAACAAAGGATATAGTATTAAAAATAAAAGGGCGGATAAACGATAGTGGCGGCTTAGTAGAGTTCACTCAAAAGTTTACTCATACAAGTGTTACAGAAGAAGAAAGAGAATTATTTGACAAAGATGGAATTTTGACCGGTTACGAAGTAAAAGTCGGTGCGCTTTGGTTACCCAGTGCGACTTATCCACACCTAGACATTGATCCGAATGCTACAACGTTTGATGATCACGGATTTGAATTTGATTTTCCAACAGTGGGTGTAACGCTGAGTAACTGCTCGGAAATTGCAAACCTGGATGTATTTGTCCTAGTGCAAGAAGGAGAAAATCCAGACGGAGACCCTACCGCAATGATAGGCGCAGGCTTTAAAGATACAACTCTAGACATTGACTATTGGGGCTCAGCTTCAGAAGTTACGACTTCCCGCGTTTGGAAATATGATCATACCAAAGCAACATTCATAGAAACATCAACGGCCTGTAAGGTTACAACGATTTAATCAACCATACATCTCCCAGAACTTACCGTTAGGCATTAGCCCCTCCTCGTCTTTGGAAAATTCCGGCTTGATGCGAACAAGGTAATACATCTTAACTACACCTTTATTCTTGGCAGAGACTTCCCCTCGATACTCACATTCGAAATAGTCTTTCACTACTTCATAAGTAGAGTAGCTAATATTGATTCGCCCCGGAGTGCCACTCGACTCCATACGACTTGCGGTATTTACAGTATCACCCCATACATCATAGGCAAACTTGCGCTCTCCTATCACACCGGCAATAAGTGGTCCCGTGTGGATACCAAGGCGTAACTCCCAATACGGAAATCCCATGTCTTCTTTTAAACGCTTCATTATATTCATAAAGGATTGAATCTCGAGCGCTGCAAGGCAACAATCAATCGCATGAGTTTTATTTCGCTTTGGAATCCCGCCAGCGCACATATAACTATCGCCTATTGTTTTGAGTTTCTCTAAATTAAATCTTTCACTAATCTTATCAAACTGCACAAAGCAAGCATCGAGGTCTTTGATTAATTCCTGTGGACTTAGCTTTTCTGCAATCGTAGTGAATCCTTTGAAGTCTGTAAACATCACGCTTACATTTTCAAATAATACAGGCTCAGCAAATCCTTTTTCTTTTAATTCAGAAGCTACATCTTTAGGGAGGATATTTAGAAGTAGCTTCTCTGATTTTTGGCGTTCTGACTCGGCTTCTTCTCTTGCCTGCTCAGTCGCCTCCAATAAAAAAGAGTTATTTACGGCTAATGCTAATTGTTCACAGAGTGATTCAACAAATAGGATTTCATCTTTATTTAGTTTTTTCATTCCTCCCATTTTATTTATATGCATTATTCCTATTACTGCTTCATTTACAAGGAGTGGAACTTGAAATACCGAGCTTACTTGAAAATCCTTTTCAATCATTTTATCCAAATCAGATTTTTTATCCGTTGGAATTTTTTTCGTGTTTGGTAGATACAAAACCTTTTTACTGGTATATGTCGAATATACGCTACCGGATACAAGGTTAAGCGGTACTCTCAGTTTATTATATTTTTTTAATAAATCACTGTCAGTTCCTGACATACACCTGGTAAACAATTCATTCTTTGCCTTATCTATCAACTGCAATTGAACTATATTTGTGTCTATTTTCTTTAAAAGATTTTCTACTGCATGACTAAAAATTATATCTAAGTTATTGTAGGAATTAATGGCTTTCGAAAATTCATTTAGAAATTCAATTTGGGCTTTTACTTTTTCGGATTCTTCTCTTGCTGCATTCGCTTTTTCCTTTTCTTCTTGGACTTGTTTGAAAAGATTGGAACCATTTATGATTCCCGCAAGTTGTTCACCTAAAATAGATAAACGGGTAATATCTTCTTTGGAAAAATCCATTTTTAAGGAAGAATTATGAAAATCTAAAATTCCAATTGGTTCATTGTTTAAAATTAAAGGTATAATTAAAAAGGATTGAATTTCTCCTAGTTCAATTATAAATCGCTCTTCAAAGGTCACTGCATTTAAAACTCTTTCTGTTTGAACCTTTGGAACAAAGAATGGTTTTTTCGTTTTAATAACAAAAGAATGTGCACCCTTTTCTTGATTGATAGGTATTTTTAATTTTACTATCTTTTCCCTTTCTTCATTGTTCAGAAAAGCCGGATAGGTAGCATCCAAAAATTCTATATGTGTCTTTTCTGATGTAACTTTATAAAGCGCGTAATATTGAATTCCAAAATTCAAATTTACGTAATGTAAAATCTTTTCCATTATTACTTTGATATCTAATTCTTCATTCAAGCTCTTTATGAGTTTATTAAGTTCTTCTGTTTCTCTTTTTTGTTTTTCTGTCTCTGCATATGCTAAAATTGCTTTCTCTTTTTCTTCTTGGACTTGAGTGAATAAAGTCGCACCCTGGATAACACCGGCAAGCTGTTCGGCTAATAGGGATAATTCGGTAATTTCTTCTTCTCTAAGATTAAGAGGTTCTAAACTAAAAAAATCAAGGGTTCCGATTGGATTATTCTGTAAAATGATTGGAAGAGTAACAAAAGATTTGTGTTTTAGGACTCTCTGTATCGCCCTACCCGTTTTTGTTTTAATTTCCGCTTCTGCATCCGGAAGAAAAATAGGGGTCTTTAAACTCAATGCCCTGGAATGAACGCTATCTATATTTTTTTCGGTCACAGAAAGCACATTTGAGCTAATCATCTTTTTGTGCTCGGATGTAATGTAATCAGGAAAAATCGCATTTGCGAATTTAAGAAGATTCTCCTTTGGATCGAGCGTAAATAAGCTATAATACGGTAAATTGTAATTATCCTTAACATAGCTAAGAATAATTTTCATAATCTCTTCCAAATCAGAGGTTTCATTTACTTTTTTGATTAACTGATTCAATTCTTCCGTTTTCTTTTTTGCTTTTTCCACTTCTAACTTTGCAATAACACTGATTCCTCGTTCAATCTCAGCTTCAATTCTAGCGGCATCTGCGTTAGCCCGTGCTTTCTCCACTTGCTTTAGTAAATGATTAGTATCAATGGATCCCGCGATTTGTGAACAAAGATTTGCAATTGAATTTATTTCTTTTTTAGAAAGTTTCAATTCTTCTTGCATATTAGAAAATGAAAAGATTCCAACACATTCGTCTTTTCTAACAAGCGGTACTTGCAAAAGAGAAGTAAGAGAAAGAGTATTCACAATTTCTTTATCAATGCCAAATTCAAATTTAGGAATTTTACTCAAATAAAAAGGCTTCTTTCTTAGAAAGGTTTTATATAATATCCCACCTTCATTGTCCTTCATAGGAACCTTTCCATTCATCAGGTAATGATATTTATCCTCTGAAAGCTTGTTATAACTATAAACTTTATAAGCACCCAAAAATTCTCTTTTTTCATCGGGCAAAAATAACCACACTCCAGTAATTCCAAATTTATGATAAAAGTATTTTGAAATTTCTATGAAGATACTATTCAAATCAGAAAGAGAATTTATGAGATGGGAAAATGTATTTAAGTTCTCAATTTCTTTTTTTGTTTCTTCTAAATCTTTGGTTCGTTCCTCAATTTTAAGTTCTAAATTTTGAGTTAGTGCGGATAACTCAAGAGAAGTTTCCTCTAAACGGTTGGATTTTTGTTCTAATTCATTGGATAATTTTTCTGCTCGTGTAAATGATTTGGAAAATCGCATGGAAAGTATAATGGATTGAAAGAAAATAAATCCTAAAAGACATTGCGGGATTATATAACCAGATGATATTTTATTACTATTATAGAATATATCATTCACAACTCCAATTATAAGAATTATACCCCCAGCTAGAAAAGCTTTGCTCCCATCTCTTTTTCGAAAAATAGCAAGTCCGATTAAGAAGAGAAAATATAATAAACAAACTAATGTAAAAAATTGGTAAACACTGATGGTTCGAGTAAAAAATTCCGTTGGGGTCAGAGCTACAGAAGTAGAAAAAAGAATACCAATCCCCCAGATTAAAATTAGAATTCTCTCTTTAGCTTCTCTAGGAAAAATTGTATAGAGAAAATGAGAAAAAATTGGAACTGCTAAATAGAAACTAAGATATTCGATCTTTATTAAAAGTTGAAACGAAATTTCTGGAAAAATAGTAATGAGATATTTTTCTCCCGTACTAATTAATCGCATTACTATAATAATACAGTATATTCCAAAAAAAAGCGGGGACTTATCTTCTTTTCGCTGGATAAAAATTACCAGGTGATAAACGCCCATGATTAAAATGCTGCCGGCTAAAAACAAATCCAGAAATAAATTTTTATCTCTAATCTCTCGGATCTTTTTTTCATCTCCCAGCTTTATAGGAAGCCAGAGACCGCCTTTGCCATAATGAAAATTAGAAACATGAAATAAAATTTCGAGTTCCTCTTTGGGCTTCTGTATCAAACTAATTACAGAAAATGAACCGGGGATACTAGTATCTTTGTCCTTGCCTACAATTCCCATAGATGTAAGTTTTTCTCCGTTTACATACATTGTATAAGCAGTAGCTTGGTCTGGGATTTTAAATGTCAAAGGATAATTCGATTTCGGAAGAAGAACCCGCAGACGATAAGTGGCATACCCCTGTCCACCGATGGGTTTGCCATCAACTTCAAATTTATTCCAGTTCCCAGGAACGTTTATGTAATTAGGAATGGGTAATGGAGAATTCGGAACGTTAGGATAATTCTGAATGTTCTTTTCATTTCGCATTCCTAATTCCGCATTTTGCATTGGACGGGAATCGGGCTGAACAAACTCTTTCCAATAAAACTCCCATTCTCCAATCAGATCAACCGGATCGTCTTTCTCTAAATCCCAATTGGATAAATCCAATACTCCTTTTACGGCTTTAGGCGGGATTTTATTGTGATTATCATTACTACAGTATAGAAATAAACTACACAAAATAATAATACGTATTATGCTTTTCATAAGTAAAAAACAAAATAGAAAATTATAGAGCTTTTAGCAATATAATTTTCTTTATATAGCTAGTAATTTCAAAATAGGCTTCAATTAAAAAACAATTAAAAGATCAGCGACGATACTTGTTTATAAAAAAATAAAGGCAGTCGTGAATGTGTTTAATCCATTTCTATTCTGCCTATTTCTAATCTCTATTTTTCTATACTTATAAACCTTCTTCCTTTTTCTTTTTAGCTTTCTTAACTGGCTTATCATCCTTATCCGCAGACATTGAAATAGGCTCTTCTTTCTTTTCAGAAACAGAAATGCTTTCTTGTTTTGGAGAAATTTTTTCTTCTTCTGGTAAACTCATCTTACCCGCATTTCTCTTCTGCTTCACAAAGGCAAGCACGCGCTTGCCGAAAAAGTATCCGTCTAAGTTCGCCATATAAAAAGCTGGAATTAAAATGAGTGTGATAAATGTAGATACTATAATTCCATAAGCAAGTGCAAGCACCATCGGCTCGATAAATGGATCTGCACCTCCAATCCCGTATGCTGTGGGTAATAACCCGAAAACGGTTGTCGCTGTAGTAATCACAATTGGTCTTAGTCTTCTTGAGGCACCCTCTATGATATCGTCAATTAAACTCATCGAGCTAAATCTTTCTGTCACTGCCATCTTGTCTACAACGAGCTTATTGATGAACTCAACCATCATGATAGAATTATTTACTACAATCCCAGAAAGCCCGATGACTCCGATTAACCCTAAGAAAGAAAACGGTCTTCCATGAAAATAAAATGACCAGATAACACCGATTAACCCGAATGGAATTGCAAGTAATACAATCGTCGGTTGAGAAACAGAACCAAAAAGTAATGTGATTACAAGGTAAATTGCAATTATCCCCCCGACAAACGCAAAAAGTAGGGATTTTACTGACTCTTTTGACTTTTCAGCTTCCCCTCCATAAGAAAAACTTACACCCGGATAGTCTTTTAACTCGGGACTGAATTTTTTAATCACGGAGTCAATCACCTGCTGTGGAACGGTCGTCACTGTAGTTTGTGCAGACACAGTAGTTGTAACATCTCCTTCTGTATGATGAATGGCAGTCTCAGCGCGCACCCGTGAGAGTTTAGCAAAAGACTTAATAGGAACTAACTTTCCTTCGCGGTTACGGATTTGTAACCCCAGCACATTTCGCACATCCTGTCTGTGTTCGGATGGAAAACGAACTCGAATGTCAATCTCTTCATTATTTTTTACAACCGAAGTAGCCCTTACTCCATCAAACGCAATACGAAGAGTATTCGCAACATCTTTAACAGTAAGTCCTGTGACGGCTAATGTCTTGTAGTCAATGTCTAGCTTATATTCTTCGCGTCCTAATTTTGCATTGGAGGTAATATCTGTTACCCCCCTTGTGTTTTTTAGTTCTTCCATAATCTTGGTTACGAACTTTGCCCTGTCTTCATCATTGTCAGAATGAACATGCAGCTCAATTGGTTTACCCGCAGGCGGACCCGGCTTTTGCACTTCAAAGCGCATTTCCTTTGCACCCTTAACGTTTGCCAATACTTTTTCTTTTAGTTCATTCATTACAATTCCCGCTTCTCTCTTTCGTTTAGAAGAAGGAACTAACGTTATCTGAATATAAGCGAGATACTCATCACCTCCAACCGGCATAGCTAATTCATTTGAATTCTGAGTTCCAATCTTCGCTGTATAAAATGCAAGTTCGCTTTCAGGAATTTCTTTGATATATTTTTCAATTTCTTTTATTACACCTTCTGTTGCATTAAAGGTTGCTTCATCGGGAAGTTCGACGTATACAAAAAAAGTATCCGCTCCATCGGGAGGGAAAAGATTAAACAATACTTTATTCTTTGCCCACCACATAGAAAAGATAAGTAAAAAAATCGTCACAAAAATTGTGATATAACTATGCCCGAGGACACTCTTCATTATCCGCGCATAAGGAAGAGCAATATAATCAAAAAACTTATCCTGCCAGGTTCTAACAGCTACTGTCCCTGGCTTTACTTCTTTAATCACATGACTTAAATGATTTGGCAATATAAACCAGGAGTTTAAAAGAGAGCCAATTAGTGAAGCAATCACAACAACAGGAATTACATATACAAATTTTCCCATGACTCCACTCATCGCAAACATAGGAGCAAAGGAAAGCACTGTTGTGAGAACAGATGCAAATACAGGAACAATTACTTCCATCGTCGCTTCAAGAATTGCTTCGTATTTTTTCTTTCCTGTCGCTATATAGACTAACGCATTTTCAGAAATTACAATCGACTGATCTACAATCATTCCAAGTGCAATAATCATTGCCGCAAGTGATATAGAGTTAATATCTGCGTTGACTAATTTCATTATGATAAATGTAATCCCAAAAGATATTGGAATACTGAGTGCAATTAAAAAAGAAGACCAAAAATCTAAAAAGATGATAAGTATTATCACAACAAGTATAAAACCGATATAGGCGTTAGACATTACTACATCTAGCCGATTTCTCACGATGCGGGTTTCATCATTAACCGCTGAAAGTTTAATCGAAGGAGGAAGGCTCTTTTGTTTTTCTTCTAAATATAGTTTAATCCTGTCAACAACTCGAATGATGTCGGCAGTAGAAGATTTCTTTATTACGAGCATAATACCCTGTTTGCCGTTAAAAATCGTTCGCATTCTTTCATCTTCAAATTCTTCTTTTACTTCCCCCACATCTTTAATACGAACGGTTCCTCCGCCTAACTCGGAACGGACAATAACTTCTTGTATGTCTTTTGTTGATTCAAATTGGGAAAGAGTTAAAATATTTCTCTGAGTAGAATAAGATTCCAGGTTCCCACCTGTTGCCCTAATATTTCGATTGCTAATAGAGAATAAAACATCGTTAAGCGCAATATAAAGTCCTTCTAATTTTTTGGGATCAAGATCAACATGAAATTCTTTATCACGATAAGCATATTTATCGACCATGGAAACTCCATCGATTCGCTTAATGTCTCGCTCTATATTTTTTGCCATATTCCGAAGCTCTTCATAGGAAATATCTCCTGATACACCAACAACGAGCACCGGCATTTCTGATGCCTTTAAATCTCTAACAAGCGGACGACCAACTACCTCCGCCGGTAAACCGGAAACTTTTTCGACAGCTCTACGGATATCGTCTTTTGCTTCTTGCTGGTTTGGATAATTTACATCAATGTTTACTGTAATCATTGAAACATTTTCTGCTGATACAGACTTAAAAATATCAATTCCATTCACAGACTTTAGCTCATCTTCAATCAAGCGGGTAACGTTCTGTTCAACGTCTTTTGGCGAAGCACCCGGATAACGCGTTGTTATAATCATTGTTCCCAAATCAACTTCAGGAAATTTGTTTCGTGTCATTTTACTTACAGCCGCAGCTGCTAAAATAAATATTGCGATTAATAGAATATTTACCAGTAAGCTTCTTTTCAAAAAGAAATCTATAAAATATCTCATACAAACTAAATGATTTTAATTAACATTCTCATGCAACAAAAATAAATCAAAAAAGACTTGCACTCCTTACATTCAGTGAATACAATTATTTTAAAGGTAAAACTATGAATGCAATTTTGTTATGCATTGAAGACAGAGCTTTGATCCTATTTTCTCTTTTGAGGATGTTTTCCCTGAATTTATTAGGAACTTAAAGGAGATAGAATAGATCAAACCCGAACAGCATTTAGTCTAGTCTTTATTTCAATTTTATTATGAGTATCTCTACTTCTACAAAATCTAATTTAACAGAAGAATTAAAAAATTCTACCAATCCCATTCATAAAAGACTCGAACAGACTGCCTTCTTTAAAGAACTGGCTAATCGATCTTTACCTCTCGAAAGCTACGTTAATTATTTGCAAGCAATGGCTGGCATTAACGGAGTATTAGAAAAAGAAATTCTAATTGCAAATCACCCAATATTAAACTTGATTTGGAAGCCAGAGATGCAAAAGCTACCTTCCCTACTAGTAGATTTAGAGTCTTTGAACTCAACGGAAATTGCAGACATTCCTCTTGTGGTAGATGCAATGCTCGATACAATAAAATTCATTCGCCTATGTAGAATCGAAAAGCCTATTTCACTCTTTGGAATTTTATATGTAATTGAAGGCTCAACGCTTGGCGGAAAAGTATTAAAAAAACTAGTCCAGGAAAATTTTCAATTTCCAGAAAACGAAAAAGTTTTGTATCTAGATTACTATAAAGATAAAAAATTAGAGCACTGGGAAGAATTTAAAAGTAAACTTAATTCTATAGAATTAACTGATACAGAACGTCAATCAATCTTAGAGACGGCTAATCTTTTTTTTAAAAAGATAGAAAGTATTTTTACATACCTATTTCCTATTTACAATACTACTTTCTTTTACAATGTAACTACACTAAATCCGGAAGCGGGTAAGCACAATATACCAGAAGACATTTCTGAGATTCATGCAGCATTGCGCGCTGGAAATATTTCATGGGATGCAAATCCATATTACGCCTGGCGATATGGGTTACGCGGAAAGCAATACACCAGAAGCGATAGTGCCTGGCTCATAACGTTATGCGACTTAGATGATGATGTTGTTATTGACCAAATCAAATGGTTGGGAAGAATTTTAGCTTCAAGAGGAATGCCACAATGGTTACTTGCAACGCACCTTGAACATTTAGTGTCAGAACTAATAAAAGTTCGTCCGGAAAGAATAAGCTATTACGAAAAATTAACAAAAGCAAAAAAGGAATTGCACCAGGCATTTGAGCAATTTCTACCTAACGAAGTAAGATTTAATTTTATTTTAGATTTTGAAAAACAAGTCGGAATAGAATGGAGTAATAGGCTTAAAAATATGGGGACTATTCTTTTGTCTGCAATTTGCGATGAACAAAGTGGAATTGATAGAGCCCTGACAAGTATACATCCCTGGGTAACGGATAATAATAGGTTTCCGCAACACTGGATTGAAGCAGTAAATAATTTGATAGAATCAACAAAGAAAAAGGTAGGTTTAATATAATGCAAGATCATTCATTCCCCATTTCTAGTTTTGAAATTGAAACCTTTGTTGATTTTTTACTAACCGGAGAAAGACAAAAAAGTATAGACTATATAAATACTCACTGGGAATACAGTCCTGACTTTGTGAAAATCTATGAAGAAATAATAAAAAAATCTTTATATCGAATTGGGGAGCTATGGGAGCTAAATAAAATTTCTGTCGCCTCCGAGCATTTAGCAACTTCCATAGCAGATTCTTTACTCAACCATATCTATGAGAATGTTCCTTCTAAGAATTCAATTGGCAAAAAAATAATTATAGCAAATACAGAAAACGAAGTTCATCATGTAGGCATTAAAATGGTAGCCGATGTATTTGAAAGTTACGGATGGGAAACTTTTTTTCATACGGGAGATGTTTCGGTTATCGATTTAATTGCATTTATAAATTCAAAGGACCCAAATCTACTTGCACTTTCTCTAAGTATAAGAACCAATCTCCCGAGTTTCAAAAAAAGTCTATTACAAATTAGAGATGCATTTAGTGATCTAAGCATTCTCATTGGTGGACAGGCTTTTTCAAAAGGAAGTAATGACTTTCTAAAAGAAATTAATAACTTAATCTATATCCCTGATTTATATGCCCTGAATAAATTTATAAAAATTCAAATGAATATATAAATGAAAGAAATAAATCTAAATCATTTTTTAGAAGACTGGAAAAAAGAAATAAATCTAGCCTTAGAAAACAGTAACTGTTATTGTATCGCGCTTTTTGACTTAGAAGGAAATCTCCTTTTTGCAAATCATGCAATGAAATCCTATCTCTCTAAAAATCCGAAAGAAAGTCTACTCAACCCTTCCTTTGATGCAATAGTTGCGACTAACAATGATAATTCACTAGTCTATGAAGGAATACTTACGCTCGGGAAAATGACAAGTGCTGACAATGTTTCTATTCTAGCAAAAATCTATAAAAATGAAAAAGAACTTCTGATATTAGGTGAATCTAATATTACTGAGCTTATAACTGTGAATAAAAAGTTATTTGTTCTGAATAATAAAATCAATGATCTACAAAGAAGCTTACTTAAAAGTAAAAAAGATGTAGAAGTGGCTAATCGTGCGAAAACGGAATTTTTGATGAATATGAGTCATGAAATTCGAAACCCATTAAATGGTGTAATCGGTTTTACAGATTTATTATTAAAAACGAATTTAGACGATTCCCAGAGGACCTATATTGATATTGTATTTCGTTCTGCAAATTCGCTGTTGGATTTGCTAAATGAAGTATTGGATTTTTCAAAAATTCAATCAGGTAAAATGGAACTTAATATTGAAAAAGTTGATTTGCATACTTTGATTGAACACGCAACAGATTTGTTAAAGTATAAGCTTATTGAGAAAAAATTAAACCTTCTTATTTATATTTCACCCGATCTTCCAAAATTTATTTTTGTAGATTCAATTCGATTAAGGCAAATTTTGATTAACCTCATGAGCAATGCGGCCAAGTTTACCCATCATGGGGAAATTGAAATTGAAGCAAAATTAACAAGGTTGGAAAATAATAAAAAAGCAGTAATTTACTTTGCAGTCCGCGATACTGGTATTGGAATTTCAAAAGAAAATCAATCAAAAATATTTGAAGCATTTACACAAGCCGACTCTTCTATCAATCGTAAATATGGAGGAAGTGGACTTGGACTTTCTATTTCAAATAAGCTACTGGCACTCATGTCTTCAAAGTTAGAATTAGAAAGTGAAGAAGGTAAAGGGAGTAAATTCTTTTTTAATCTAACTGTAGATGTAGATATGGAAGAACCAATTCCAGTTACTATTCCTTCTGTTGAAATCTTGAATCCATACGAAACTAAATCAATTATAAATGAAAAAATAAGCGTATTACTAGTGGATGATGATGAAATAAATTTATTTCTTACTAAAAGTATTTTAAAGAAAGTCTTACCAAATGGAATTATATTTGAAGCTCTAAATGGTTTAGAAGCAATAGAATTATACCAAAGAGAAATTCCGGATATAATATTTATGGATGTGCAAATGCCTGGGTTAAATGGCTATGAAACAACTTTAGAAATTAGAAATTTAAACAAAAATAAAATTGTTCCTATCATTGCGTTAACCGCAGGAGTTAGAGCGGAAGACATTGAGCAATGCTTTCAAGTTGGAATGAATGATTTTGTAAGTAAACCAATAGTAGCCGAGATTATCGAAAAAATTCTTTTTAAATGGTTAAATCAAGATTAACCCTAATGATTACTATGCCTTTCGCTTTTTTAAAAATTCATAAGCATCTTTTGCTTCAATAAATTTTTTATTCATTAGTTCATATATTTCAGGCTTTGCATTGTGAAATTTATCTGGATGATACATCACAGCAATTTGCTTCCATGCTTTTTCTAATTCCTCCAGCGAATAATTTTCATTTAGATTAAATAGTGCGAGAGAATTCTTTAATTTTGAGGAATCCGCATAATCAAAGTTATACGCATGACCGGAATAATTAGAGCCGGAACCTTTATTTGCGCGAGCATTCACATTGTATTGCGCAGTTCGCTTGATATTTTGAACATAGGCGCCGGGGAGAGAAAAATGAAAACAAAGTCGATTGAATAATTCTTCTTCTACTTGTGTAATCCCTCCATCAGCTAGCGCAACTTCATAAATCATGAGAAATAGCATACTCGTAAGTTCAATGCGAGCTTCCCATCCTGCCATATTTAAATGCTGAAAATATAGATTTACAACTTCAATTAGAGATTGAAATATTTCTTCTTTAGAAAAATTTTGAACATGAAGCTTAGTATGAGTTACAATGCGAGCAATTAAATTTTCGTCTATATTCCCCTGAAACTCACGATGTATCGCCTGACGTATTACTTGAATTTCTTTTTCCGAAATACGTCCATCTGATTTGGCTATGTGAATGCAGGCTGATGCAAGAATGGCTGCGTATTGTTCTAAAATGGAATACCCATTAATTTCATTTCTTATTTTATATACAAGTCCACTTAGATACTCACGATTATCCGCTACCGGCTCTCCACTGAATTCATCAAGGGTCCGCCTGATTGCAAGAACAACGAGAAATACTCCGAGGATAAAAAACAATATCTCTTTTGAATTAATAATTAAAAAGATACCGATTAATATTAGAAATAAATTTAGCATTTAAAATACAAATTAAGTCTTGTAACTATTAAATGCTATAATACTTACGATAAAAATAGAGAAGTGGTCGTTTGGATTCATCCGTATGCGCATAATGCACTTTACCCACTATGATCGAATGATCTCCCCCCTCATAGACATTTTCCAGACTGCAATCTAGATGACAGAGAGAATTTTTAAGAAGCGGTGATTTTGTAACCTGTGTTGTAAATCCATTCTCATGCACTAGGCTATCTCGATTGGAATCAGGCTTTGCAAAATTATTGGAAAGTGCTTCCTGCTCTGCCGAAAGTATATTGATAGCAAATTCTTTTATATTGATAATCTTATCATGACTGGCTGCTGTTTTTAAAACAGAAAATAAAACTAAAAAAGGATCAACTGAAAGAGAACTAAAACTAGAAGCAGTAAGTCCTCCAAAAATCCCATTCTCTGAATAGGTAACAATCGTTACCCCCGATGCCCAATGCCCCATTGCCTTTTTAAAATCGTCTTTTGTGATTGCCATATTGTTATTAGTATTCTAGCAAAGTAATAGTCAAATAAAAAACAATGAACACAAAATACTAAAAAAGGGATTTAAAGCCAACATTCTTTAATTATTTAATCTAATTTCTCAATAGAATACATTTGAATTAACTCGGATTCTTTTCTTAAAAATTTAGATATGGACCAATAGGGAATACGAACGATTACACGGTCACTCACCTTATATACAGTAAATTGTTTTAGTTTGTCTTCTAGTGGAAAATCTTTTTCAAAGGAAAGAAAAGTTAATTTTTCCTTCTCATAAATAGAATTTAATTCTGGAATTTCAGCGATTCTTTTTTTGGAGGAATCTTCAAAAGCAATTAGTTTAGCAGTCGTATCTAAATTTAATTTGAGAGAGTAATAGTGAGTTAACTTGGCATTATTAGCATTTTGAAATTCTTTCTTTAGAATTTCAATCTTTGAAATTACACCCTGTATACCTATGACCCTTTCTTCTTCTGATTCATGCATAGTTCTATTGTAATTGCTGTTTTCATATTTGCAAGTCTGAAAAAGGGTTAGTAGAATAAATAAAAATAATCTCATGGTAATAAGGACATTTTTTTATTCATAGTAAAAACAGCTTTCTTTTTTAGATTCGCAAAATCCTTCTTGTAAATTATTTTGGTTACCATGAAAAATAAATTATTAGAATCAATAATCAAAGAAAGAAGCTTTAAAAACGAAAAGTCCGTCGCCATTAACCGACTTTTGATTGTTCTTATTGCTAGTAGTTTTGATCTTATTTCCTATTTTGAATTTTATTCTGTAACGCATATAAAACCAACTGCATTAACCCTAATTTCTGATTTAAGTTTTATTTCTTTTTCCAGTGTAGTATTATTTTTACTTTTAAAAAATTATTATAACAATTTATTCAAATATATAATTATCAGTTTTGACTTTTTAATCGCCTCCTTTTCTATTCTTTATGATCCCACAATTCCCAAAGAGGGGCAAATCGTTGTTTGGTCAGCACTGACTGCATCTTTATTTTTATTTTATCTAAATCTATTGCGTTATTCTAAGACAGGAACCCTGTATTCTGCAGCTCTTTCTTTTCTATTATTCAGTTGTATTGCCTATTCTTCTGCCCCGAAGGATATGGATATTATCCCCATGTTTTTGGGATTATCAATCATGCTCTATATCGGTTATTCTCTAACAGCTTCTAATCTTACTATGATGGAAGAGGCTAATACCAAGTTGATGATGGAAAGATATTTATCTCCGCAACTAGTCACTGAATTATATAAAAATAATTCAAGTATAGAGCCGGGAGGAAAAATCCAAAAGGTTACTATTTTATTTTCAGACATACGCTCGTTTACCACAATATCTGAAAAATTATCTCCCGATGATGTTGTGCAATTTTTAAATGAATACTTATCTCTAATGACAGATAAAATCTTTTTAAATAATGGAACCATAGATAAATTTATTGGAGATGCAATCATGACAATCTTTGGTGCTCCAATCCAGGGAGAGGATGATTCTCTAAGAGCAATCATTACAGCTTTTCAAATGCAAGAAGCTCTAGAAGAATTGAATCATAAGAAGAAATTGACTTCTATTCCAATGGAAATGGGTATTGGGATTCATACAGGTGATGTTCTTGCGGGAAATATAGGCTCGAGTAAAAGACTCGATTATACAATCATCGGCGACAATGTAAATCTCTGTTCAAGATTAGAGAGTCTAACGAAGATTTACCCCTGTAAGATTATAATTTCTGAATATACTTTCTTGGAAATTGAAAAAATTTGTTTAGAAAATAATTTTGTAACGCGAGAAGTTGATACTGTTTTAGTCAAGGGAAAAACAAAACAAATAAAGGTCTATGAAGTCATTGCGTTTAAAAACCAAACCGAGAAAGAAAACCTTTTAGAATTAAAATCAAAATTTGAGGCAGCGTTGACTCTTTATAAAAATAAAAATTTCCCTTCAGCCATTATTGAATTTGAGAAAATTATAACAGATCGATTAGCCTTATTTTATATTGAGAGATGCGAAAAGTTTATCAAAAATCCACCCGATCTTGATTGGAATGGAGTTTATAAATTTGATGTGAAATGATATTTATCTTTAAATTTAAGTATTTTTTCCTACGCTTTAATAATGTTAAAATTAATATTAAATCTAGGTTTTATTCTTATATTTGCTTGACCAAAAATTAAAAGGCTGAAACTGCTTACAAAAAGGAGAAAATTATGAATAAAATTATTTTGTTAATTTTGCTTGCAACACTTCAGTGTGCAAGTATAGTAAAAGGCGGAAAACAAGAAGTATCCATTCGACTCACACAATCAGATGTCGCCGATGCAAAAGTATCCGTTTACAATGC
>Ga0209174_10000266_pt1 | contig 40257 bp, 50 predicted proteins | sample JI91814BDNA_FD_187505 | JGI IMG/M metagenome (GOLD analysis project Ga0209174, IMG submission 187505) | Wastewater effluent complex algal communities from Wisconsin, to seasonally profile nutrient transformation and Carbon sequestration -... | ecosystem: Engineered > WWTP > Effluent > Algae...
TAAATATCAATGTGATTATGAAGCTTAGTATTGCAATTCTTTGTTATAAAAATATTACAAATTTCTTACATTTGAGGATTTGATAACTGTTGGCTCAAATTTTTTTTTACAATGATTGAATGATATGTGTAAGTTTTTCTGCCGAAGAAGGGACTCGAACCCCCACAGATTGCTCCGCTGGTACCTGAAACCAGTGCGTCTACCAATTCCGCCACTTCGGCAAAAACTGTTTCAATATTTTTTTATTCTCTCTTTTAGTCATTTCATTTTTAGAGCAAAAAGCCAGTGTTCTTTAGTCAAAATATTTCCAAAAATATAGTTGATTTTAAAAACATCTTTGATAGTTTTACCGCCATGAAATTTCCCCAAGAAGATATTTTCATTCTTGCAACTGGTTTTATAATTTCTGGATTAGTTTTCTTTTTATATAGATATTTTAAAAATAAAAATGCAATTGCAAATCTATCAATTTCACCAGGGACATTAGATGAGCAACTTGTTAACTTAAATAAAGATTTTTATGAGATTGGAAGAGAAGAAAAGTCTGAAATGATTCATATCAATTCCAAAAAAGCCAGTCGCCAACATGCATTTATCAATAAAAAAAATGGGAAATTTTATATAACTGATAATAATTCTACCAACGGAACCTATGTGAATCTTGCAAAGATCCCTCCGAACTTTCCACAAGTTTTGTCCGATCAAGATGAAATTCTAATTGGAAAAGTAATTCTAAAATTCTATGATTTAAAATCAATTAAGGATAAGTAGCTAATTATCCTTATCCCCGTTATCTTATTCCATAACTTACAAAGTATAAAATTGTATTCTTATTAGCTCACTGAAAGGTGATTCATTTACACTTTTTAAATTCATTTGGAAGGTAAAAAAAAATCTTTTATAAAATTAATTTAATTGCATAAACTTACACTAAACAACCTTAGTAATAACCTGAGAGGACTATACCAATTCAATAGCGGAACTTATTTATAAGAAGTGGTATATAAGCATCGATGAAAATAAATAAAAAAATAACTATCTTAATTATATTATTATTCTTAATTTTATCAGGTTATATACAAGGATTTCTTTTTTCACCCCTTACTCCGAAGGCATCTGCGATTGCTCATTTCAAAATCAATCTCAAGATGATTCCAAAGACTAAAACCGTGCAAGGAGAGACCCCTTTAACAGAAGATCAAATAAAAGAAAAACATGGACGTCTTGAGCTAATACGATTTATCAATAATTCTAGCATCCGAGGTGTAGTTATAGAGCAAGGGGAAAATTTTATAAAAGTAGAAACATCTTCCGGTGTGAGAAAAATTTTTACAGATCAAATCGATACTGTAGAGATTATTCGATAAACTAGATTAAACTCCAAGAAATATTTTTTATTACATCGCATTTAAAGTATAACTATCAATTTAATCTAGCATAATTAAAAATTACGATAAAACGATTTACTTCTGCTTTATTCAGAATGAAATAGTCGAGTATGCAAGTAAAGAACTATGATGTTATCGTAATTGGAACCGGACCGGGCGGGGAAGGTGCCGCGATGAAAGCGGTGAAATCAGGAAAGCGGGTTGCTGTAATCGAAAAATATGATCGAGTTGGGGGAGGTTGCAGTCACTGGGGAACGATACCGAGTAAATCCCTACGTCATGCGGCACAGCAATTAGTTGATTTCAAGACGAATCCTCTCTTTGAAAAATATACGAATAATGTAGAATATCCTCATCTAGTTAAAACTGCTGAATCAGTAATTTCCAAACAAGTAAAAATGCGCCAGAGTTTTTATGAGCGTAATGATATTGATATTTACTATGGAAGTGCAACATTCGTTGATAAAAAATCTATCGAAGTCAAAGACTCTAATCATATTTTGGCTCGCCTCGATGCTAATTATTTTGTAATCGCCACCGGCTCAAGACCCTATCATCCAAAGGATATTGATTTTACTCACCCGCGTGTTTTTGATAGCGATACCATTTTAAAATTAAATTACACTCCTCACTCCATCACTATTTACGGTGCAGGTGTCATTGGTTGCGAATACGCTTCCATATTTAGAAGCATAGGAACGAAAGTAAATCTTGTAAATACTCGGGATAAGCTCCTTGCTTTTTTAGATGACGAAATTATTGACGCACTCGCTTATCATTTGAGAGAGCAGGGAATTTTAATTCGTCACAATGAAGAATACAATCAAGCAGAGTTAACGGATAACTCTGTTATACTCCACATGAAATCCGGTAAACAAATTAAATCAGAAGTATTTCTATTTGCAAATGGAAGAACTGGAAATTCAAAAGAGCTAGGCCTAGAAAATATTGGAATCAAGGTAAATGCAAGAGAGCAATTAGAAGTCAATGAAAACTACCAGACTACCCTATCTCATATTTATGCCGTTGGGGATATTATCGGTTATCCCAGCCTAGCAAGTGCTGCGTATGACCAAGGGCGATTTGCCTCTACTCATATCGTAGAAGGAAAATGTGATTTTAAACTAGTCCAGAGTATTCCAACAGGAATCTACACCAGTCCTGAAATTAGCTCGATAGGAAAAACAGAAAAAGAATTAACCGATGAAAAAATTCCTTATGAAGTTGGACATGCTCTATTTAAAAACCTTGCCCGTGCTCAAATCACAGGACGAACAGTTGGAATGCTTAAACTATTATTTCACAGAGAGACTTTGCAGATTTTGGGAATTCACTGCTTTGGAAGTGAGGCTTCTGAAATAGTTCACATTGGTCAAGCAATCATGACTCAAAAAGATGAGGCTAATACGTTGTTATACTTCATCAACACTACATTCAATTATCCAACGATGGCTGAGGCTTATCGAGTGGCTGCATTGAACGGATACAATCGAATCGCATGAAAAAAATAGGAATTGATACACGCATGATCGAGCACTCCGGAATCGGAGTGCGCATTTTAAATTTAGTCCAAGCTTTAGCAAACGAAAAACGAGAAGGTCTTGAGATTTACCTTTTTGGAAACAAAGAAATTCTAAGCAAATATGAACTAGACAAATCTTTTCCAATCATTGATTACAATGTAAAAGTCTATAGCATTCGAGAATTTTGGGGACATTCCAAAATGAAAGAAATGGATATTCTAGATATTCCTCATTTTAATATTCCGATTCGCTATTTAAAAAAAAGCATTGTGACTATACACGATATTATTCCTTACAAGATGAAAGAATTTTTCCCGAGTAAGGTAAAGCAAATCTATATGCATTTAATTTTTTACTTGATTAAGAAGTTTAGCAAAAAAGTAATCAGTGTATCCGAATGCACAAAAACAGACTTAGTTGAAGTATTTCATTTTCCAAATGATAAGATTCAAACGATTTATAACGGACTTAACCAGGAACTATTTAAATCTCATTCCAAAAAAGAATGCAATGAATTCCGCTCAAAGTATAATTTAGAAAGTGAGTATCTTTTGACTGTAGGAATAGGAAAAGGTCATAAGAACTTAGGATTTGTAATTAAGACTCTTACTCCACTCTGGTTAGAGGGAAATTTGGATTTACCGCTTATTCTTGCCGGCGCTGGTGGAAAAATTCCTGAGCATCTAATCGATATTATCCGTCCAGTAGAAAAATTCATCATTCCCTTTCAAAAGATTTCTTATGAAGAATTGCCTTTACTCTATCAAAATGCAAAGATGCTAATTTTTCCTTCTCTCTATGAAGGCTTCGGGTTTCCACTTCTAGAAGCGCAGGGTGTAGGCTGTCCGGTATTATCCTCTAATGCTTCTGTAATGCCTGAAGTGCTTCGTAATTCTGCTTATTTCTTCAATCCTCGAGATGAGAAAAAGTTCCAGGAAGAATTTAGATTGTTTATGCTAAATCCATCTCTATTAAAAACAAAAGTCCCTTTAGGCTATGAAAACGCAAAACGATTTACCTGGAAAAAAGCAGCCGAAGAAACAATGCAAGTCTACAAAGAGCTATAAAGCTTTTAGTTTACAAAAATCCTGATGCAGGAAAATACTTGGAAAAAAGAATTTATCGTTCTACTGATTCGATCGAAATAGAAGGAACTGTGATTGAGTTGAAAGAATTTTTGATTTAAAGCAATACCGGGAATCTCAATAAGTTGAGATCCCCGACAACTAAAATCGGGGATGACATTTAGGCTAATATAACCGTTATATCGATTTCTTATTTTGAAAAATTCGAATCATGAATCACAATCCCTTAATTCTTTCCATTGCTTCGAGAACATTTTCTCTAGAGCCAAATGCGCTTAATCGAAAGTAACCTTCACCAGATGGACCGAATCCTGAACCAGGTGTTCCAACTACTTGCACTTTAGATAGAAGCTCATCAAAGAAATCCCAGGAACTTAAATTACGCGGAGTCTTGAGCCAGATATAAGGAGCGTTAGTTCCGCCAAATATATCGTAACCAAAACTCTTGAGAGAAGTCTTGATTGTATTTGCGTTATTCATATAATAATCAACATTTGCCTTCACTTCTTTTTTTCCTTCTGGCGAATAACAGGCAGCAGCCGCTTTCTGGATAGGATAAGAAACTCCGTTAAACTTCGTCGTATGTCTTCTTGACCAAAGAGAATTAATGCTAACTTTTTCTCCAGAAGAGGTATATCCCATAAGTTCTTTTGGAATAACTATATAAGCACAACGTGTTCCTGTAAATCCAGCCGTCTTAGAAAAGGAACGGAATTCCATCGCAACTTCTTTAGCACCTTCTATTTCAAAAATAGACTTTGGTAAATGGCTTTCCGTGATAAACGCTTCATAAGCCGCATCATATAAAATAATACATTTATTCTGACGTGCGTAATCAACCCAGGCTTTTAGTTTTTCTTTTGTAATCGTTGTTCCAGTTGGATTATTCGGATAGCAAAGATAAATCAAGTCAGGTCTTTCTTTTGGAAGCTCTGGCTCAAAGTTATTTTCTTTTGTGCAGGGAAGGTAAATTAAATTCGCATAACGACCATCAGCCCCTGCTACACCTGTTCTTCCAGCCATAACGTTAGTATCTACATACACAGGATACACTGGATCGGTAACTGCAATCTTACTATCTAAAGAAAAAATTTCTTGTATATTCCCGGTATCACATTTAGAACCATCGGATACAAATACTTCGTCTTGACCTATTGTAATTCCTCTTGGCGCAAAATCATTTTGAATGATCGCATCAATTAAGAATCCGTATCCCTGTTCTGGTCCATATCCTTTAAATCCCCCGGCAGTTCCCATTTCGTCTGACGCATCTTTCATCGCCTTCACAATGCTTGGAGGAAGTGGGAGGGTAACATCACCTATCCCCAACCTGATTATTTTCTTGGTCGGATTTTCTTCCGAATATTTCTTTACCCGTTTTCCGATTTCTGGAAATAAATATCCAGCTTTTAGTTTAAGGTAATTTTCGTTAATAATCGCCATTTTCTTTCTTCCTTTTAATCAATTTTCTTCCTGCGAAACCTTCTTCGTAGGAATGTTCATATAATAAATCCTCTTCTCCAACTTTCCAACAATAGTAACCATCTCCATTGTCAAAGTCAATGAGCCATATTCCCTTTACATCAACTTCAAATTCTAGCATTGTGAAATTCCAAACTTTTACCAGTTCATGAATTTCCTCTTCCATTCTTTCCATTTCATTTTCTGGATAAATTCTCTCTGAAAGTAAATTAGAAATTGAATTTGCTTTTCGATAAAAATCTTCTGTGATTTTTTTAATGCGAGGAAATACTTCTCTCGCTTCTTCTAAAGTCCAAATTTTTTTAGGGGTAAACATTATTATAACGCGTTAATTTCGACACCAAGACATAAGCATAAAAGAGTCATTCTAACAATCACACCGTATTCAGCCTGTCTAAAATACGCTGCATTTGGTAGATCATCTACATCAGTCGATAGCTCATTTACGCGGGGTAATGGATGAAGAACCGTTGTATTTTTTTTAGATGCGAGAATTAGCTCTTTATTTACTTTATACGTTTCCTTTAATCGATCATATTCTTTATGGTCAGGAAATCTTTCTTCTTGAATGCGGGTAACATAGATTACATCGCAATCCCAAATTTTCTTTATATCCCGCGTTTCTTCAAAGGAGAGAGGATAACCATCCATTTCCTTCTTATAGCTATCAGGTAAAGTTAATTCTTCTGGAGAAATTAAATACAAATGAATATTGTAAAATTTCAATAGTTTGATTAATGAATGAATGGTTCGTCCATATTTTAAATCACCAATAAAACCAACGGTTAAACCATCTAATTTTCCCTTCTCTGATTTGATAGTATACATATCTAACAGAGCCTGGGTTGGATGTTGTCCTGCTCCGTCTCCTGCATTTATGACTGGCATTTTTACTGCGCCGGCAGCAATACGAGAAGAGCCTTCAACAGGATGGCGGATAACGGTGATATCCGCATAGGCTTCTACCATTTTCATTGTGTCGTAAAGAGTCTCTCCCTTTGAGATAGAAGAGAACTGAAAGCCTACTGTAGAAATTACTCTTCCACCTAATCTTTCCATCGCTGATTCGAAGGATAATCGCGTTCTTGTGGAAGCTTCAAAAAAAAGAGAAGCAAGTAATTTTCCATTTAGCATTCCAAAGGATTTGCCCGAGTGAAGCAATTGCTTCATCACATTTGTCTTTTGTATAATAAAATCTAAATCTTCTTTCGAAAATTGGTCCGTATCTAGAATACTCTTGTGTGGGAACTGATACATAAATTCAAACTATTAAACGTAACTTCACTGGCAATCAAAATTGCGACAGGAAAGTCCTTTTTGAAATTCAAATAAATTCTAAATAAAAAAGAAATTCATTTATTTTTTAGCATATTAAATAAATATTACCGACTAAATTCTATGAGACTGATTGATTCCAAAATAATGAATCCCTTTACACTTGAATTTAGGGATAAAGAAACAGAAAAGGAATACAATGAATCATTCTACCAGGACTATATTAAGAATACCCGCCTTGTAATTGGTATTGTCGCCATATTAGATTTTTTAGCTAACTTTGCCAGGTTTAAAGATTTTCATTTTGAGTTTATTTTTAGTGCTAGCTTTGAAATTTTCATTTTTTCAATTCTTTTAATTTTATGCTCTTACCTTAAAGTATTTAAGAAGATTTATATTCCAGTTGTATTTTTATCTAATATATCTCTTGCTTATCTTACAGTAGTAGAGGTAGTATTTAAAAATGGAAGCCCGCTTGAAGTTTTACAGATTATTATCTGTTACACAATATTTCCTAGAAGTTATTTTAAATATTCTATTTTTGCAAATACATTTACGTTAGTTCTTTACTCTATTCTATCAAATGATTCCTTCTGGGATAATCCCAATAATGCGTCAGAAGTTTTTATTTTTTTAAATATTACCGTTTTCCTGGAGTTAGCCGCTTATTTAAAAGAGCGTTTTAATCGAAACGATTATTTAACGAACAAAAGAATTACAGAACAGGAAGAAAAATCAAACAAACTCCTTTTAAATATTTTACCTGAAAAAATTGCAGATGAACTAAAACACAAAGGAGAGGTAAGTCCCGTTTTATACGAATCTGTATCCATTGTGTTTACTGACTTTAAAGGTTTCACCCGAATAGCCGAAAAAATGCAGCCCGAAGAATTAGTAAAAGAATTAGATGGCTACTTTTTTCAATTTGATGAAATAGTAAGACGATTTAACTTAGAAAAACTCAAAACAATCGGAGATGCCTATATGTGTGTTGGCGGAATACCGATTCAAAATTCTACGCACGCAATTGATGCCTGTCTTGCATCTCTTGAAATTCTTGAGTTTATGAAGCAAATGAAAGAAATAAAAAGATCAATGGATTTACCGTTTTGGGAGCTTAGACTTGGAATTCATTCAGGCTCTGTAGTTGGTGGCGTTATCGGCAAAACAAAGTTTGCCTTCGATATCTGGGGAGATACTGTAAATCTTGCAAGTCGAATGGAATCTTCCGGCGATGTTTCCCGTGTAAATATCTCCGAGCAAACCTATGATTTAGTTAAAGATTTTTTTGATTGTGAATACCGCGGGGAAATAGACGCAAAGAATAAAGGCAAAGTTAAAATGTATTTCATAAATGGAATCAAATCAGAATTATCCGTGGATGGAAAAGGTCGCGTTCCCAATGATAAATTTAATTTGATCTATGGGAATTTATGAAATTTTTTGAAAATTATTCTTTTGCCTATATATTATTAACAATAGCAATTTTGTCTTTAGTTTTTGCATCTATAATACTTATTATTTACGAAGAATTAATTTTACTTACTCTATATATTTTCAAGAAAACTATTCAAAAGTTTCCTGCACTTTTTAGACCTGGTTACTATTTGCTGAAAGGAAAAATTTCATCCGGAGATGAGATTATATCGCCTTACTCCAATAGAACTTGTATTGGCTTCTGCCTATATGTTTATGATATAGTTAAATTATGGGCAAGAAGCAAATATTCAGTTCGTTTTCGAGAAACCGTTAGCAGTTATGGGGATATCGAATTTATAATAGGAGAAATAAAGTATAAAATCCCAATGAATGATTCTTATAGAATTAAATTCATGGCGAAAACAAGAGAAGATATTTACAGAGGATTATATAAAGATGCCTCTAAAGCATTGCAAGAATTTATTTTTGAAAATAGCTCTCATGAAACATTTTTTCGAGAAGAAATTTTAAAAGTTCAAGATACATTATTAGTAATAGGCAGAATAAAAAAAATAGAAAATAAAATAATTCACTTTGATTCAAATAAATTGGTATTTTTCACAACGCAAAATTCTTTTGGAATTTTATTTAAGCTTTTAACAAGTTTAACAGTAAAAGTTATTTTTATATGTATTCCTTTATGTTTATTCGCGTATGGAGTTATATTTTCCGTAATTCCTTTTATTGTTAATCGATTGTTCATTAGCAAATAAAATAAATAAAGACAGGTTTGAAACCTGTCTCTACGATAGGGGTAATATTATTTATTCTCAATTATCAATCTTGCACGAATCCAGTTAACTCTGTGCTGACTGGAGTGAGGATAATGGAGAACGGCAATAGAATATACCAGTAGCGAGTTGTTTCTCGTTGGATGATATGCACTTTGGTTGCTTTGTTTTTCGTTGCATCTTCTGTAAAATCATCTAGAGTTTGTTCAAAACTAGAATTACCTAATTTTTCATGAATAGGAACGATTCCAAAGAAAAACTGAACTGCAATGTTCGTTGTTGTTTGGTAGTATTTAGGTTTGCCCATTGGTGTGCTAGTATTGTTGAATTTCTTAATACGCTCGGTCGATGTGCAATTGACGACGACAGAAATAAAAAGAATTGTTAAAAAGAAAATTATTTGCTTCATGATTAACCTCAAAATTGATTTAAACTTTGAGGCAGATTCTAATATTCCACTATCAATACAATCTTTTTTAAAATTATGAATTTGTTTTCTCAGAAAGCATTTTACTGAATTGAATAGAAAAATTATAAGCATCCCCGGGCCAGCGAGCGGATAAATAATTCCCGTCCTGTAAAGAGAAACCTCTTTCTAATGTTTCCAATGTATCGCGAAATAGGGGAGTTGGTCCTTCTATAAAATTACCAGGGGAGGATAATACAGATGTTACCTCCTTTTGAACCGTAATTTCGGGATAGGTTAGATAATAATTTCCAAGCCAAAGACGCGTTAAATTAAAGGCTGTCATTTCCTGTGATTGAAGAAGTGCAGTTGTTTTTTTATTGTATAAAATTGATTTTCCCGTTGCTGGATTGATACTTCTTGCAGCAAGCACAACTCCATGACAGATTGCACCTATCGGTTTATCTGTGACAAAAAATTCTCCTACAAATTGTTGTAATCTCTTAGATTCTAAATAATCTTTCATCCGAGAGGCGTGACCACCTGGCAAAATAATTCCTTCATATTCAGAAGGTTTTATACTATCATAGGTTTTAGGATTATTAAATGAATCACTCTTAGACATTTCCGAGTAAGCTAATAATGCATCTTCTCTTGCCATCAATACTCTTTTCCATAAACCAAGTCCTTTACCGGTTAACATAATCTTATCCGCTTCCCCGGGCTTTCCATCGGGAGTAGCAAATTCAACAGAGAATCCCTTAGATGTTAAAATCTTCCAGGGAATGGCTGTTTCGGATGGATCAAAATCGTGATGGGGAATCGGCATTAGTATCATAATGTCAATTCTTGAAATTTAGTTATAGGATTACAATCGAAAAAAAATTAAAATGTCTCTGACAAAGCGCACGGAGTTCACAGAGAGTATTCTTTTCTCTGTGCTCTCAGTGTGCTCTGTGAGAAAACTATGCTTTTACTTTTACTAATTGGAGTTTTTCAAAAGATCTAGTTGCTCCAAATAAAATAAATGCATAAAGAAGCGTAGAAGCTATTGTATTTGTAAAAAATGGAATCGCAAGCACATAACATTGAATTAACCCTGCGATAGATTTTTCATACATACCTGAAGTAGCCCAAACTGCAAAGTTTGTCACAACAAAAAAGAATACTGCACCTAAAACGCTAAAGCCCATAGTTTTAGTAATGCTTTGTTCTTTTTGTAATTTCCACCCTAAAATTGTAAAGAGCGCCATACAGCCATAAACCACTGGCATGAGAGAGTGAAATCCAATAATTGCATCACTAATAAGCATAGCGAGAAATGGAATAATTAAAGAATCTCTTTTAGAAAGAATACTAGCTCCAGAGAAAAGAGCGATTGCCATTACGGGTGTAAAATTTCCAGGATGTGGAATGAGCCGACTCATTGCAGCAACAAAGATCATTAAAGTAACAAAAAGAATTTTATTCATAGTAGAACCTCATAAATAAGAAATTTTCTATTTAGGACTCTGTCAAGCAGGAATTGCAATCTCTAAAAAGAACATGAATCTGCTTGGAAAAATACCCATTCATACAAAGGATGTTAAAGTGGCATAACGAGGAAAACTTTGAAAGAAATTGATGAATTAGTTGAAATTATGGCAAGGCTTCGAAGTAAAAATGGCTGTAATTGGGATAAAAAACAAACCTATGACAGTCTGCGAGAATTCATAATTGAAGAGGCGTATGAAGTTGTAGATGCTGTGGAAAGTAAAAATTTTGAGCATATGAAAGAAGAGCTAGGTGATTTACTTTTTAATATTGTATTCTATGCACAAATCGCCAGTGAAGATGAAAAGTTTTCGATTGCAGATGTGGCAAAAGATATTTCCGAAAAATTGATTCGCCGTCATCCGCATGTATTTAATGTTCCGGCAAATCTTACACCGGATGAAGTATTAGCTAACTGGAATAAAATTAAACAGCAAGAAAAAATCAACAATCCAAAACCTGATTCCATTTTAGATGGAATTCCTAAATCGCTTCCTTCTATACTAAGAGCAGAGAAAATACAAAAGTCAGCAGCAAAGGTTGGATTTGATTGGGCAAATGTAGAAGATGTAAAAAATAAACTCCAAGAAGAAATACAGGAACTATACAGAGAAATCGAAAATAGTAACAGGGCTGATAACCAAGATAAAATAGAAGACGAGTTAGGAGATGTATTATTTTCAGTTATCAATCTTTCGCGTTTCCTAAAAATTTCACCGGAGGTAGCACTGAATCGCGCCAATTTAAAGTTTACCTCACGGTTTCAGTTTATAGAAAAAGAAGTAAAAGCAATGAATAAAAATTTAGAAGATATGACTCTTGAGGAAATGGATAAGATATGGGACAAAGCGAAATTAAACGAGAACATCTAAGATTAACCGAAGAGGATTTTCCTTTACTCGAACAAAAGACAATGGAAATAAGGACTGTTATCCTGAATGAATTAAAATGCGAGCCAATTCAAATTGATAACTGGCCCTATCGATACCAAGTCGAAAAAAACAATATAAAGTATGAATTAATCTTTTCGCAAATGGGATCAGTCACTCTAAGACTAGCTCAAAGTGATAGGTATAGAAGAAACCCACCTCCGATTTTTTATATAAGCATTGGTAAATATGAGAATTCTGTTTATGCATGGGAAGACTTCAATGCAAGTGAAGTAAACACCGATGGAAAGGAATTGGTAAGATCTATGGAAGCCTGCATGGTAGTTTATGAAAACTCCATCAAGGATTTGTAATATTTATAATGCAAAAAAGGGGTAATCTTTGTTATCCCTTAACTTTCATTCCTATAGAGATAGCTGCCTTTGCTAATTCTAAATCGTGTGTTAAAATATAATAATCGCCAACTTCAAATTCTTCCTGATAAAGATAGGAAGTTGCTAAATGTATTGCGTCTAACGTTCCAATAGGATAAAAAAAAGTCTGACTTGCCTTCTCTAATATCCGTTCATCTATCTTTACCCAATTGATATGCTCGGAAAAATCAGCAAAATAGCGAATGCATTTATCAAATTGTTTCTCATCCAAGAAATTTTGTTTTTTGAGTCTATCGATTGCCCTAGAAAATTCTAATTTTAAAAGTGTGGAAGAAATTGCAGAATCCCAGTTTCCAAATTCAGCATAATGGTTTGGAGATTGTAAAATCCATCGAATGACTGCGGATGTATCAAGATAAAAGGAAGTCATTTCTAAGTTTGCGATCTTCTAGTAATGCTTGTGCAGGATCAAATTCCCAGTTCACCAGAAAGTCGGGTTTTGGAAGAACTAGTTTTTCTGATTTAGCAAAAACAACTTGTAAAGGTTTTTTTTCTCTCCGCTTCGGTTGAGTTTTTTTTGTATTTTCTAGACCAATATCTACTATGTTTTCTAATTCAGAAGCCAAGCTATGAATGAGTACTTCCTTAAAACTAAGTCCACGAGAAGCAGCTAAAGTCTTTGCTTTTCGAAATAACTCATCAGGAATCTCAACCGTTGTTTTCATACTCCCATATTCCCATATTTATGGTATAATAACAAGATTTTTTTTATTATTTTAAAACTAAGAGAATAACACTCTCGCGTTCCTAAAATTACAAAATATTTGACTTATAACTTTGGTACACAATTCTGACCTTATGAACCAAAAAACTGTTAAACTATTAAAAAAATACGCTGACCTTAAAGGGATCGATAAAAAACAAATCAAACGCGAATGGCTCGCTCTAAACGAAATTGAAAAAGATAAAAAACGCCAAGAAATCGTTTCCGTTTTAGTTAAGAAATAATCTATGTTAGCCACCTTTCCGCAAGAGATTCAGGTAGACTCAGAAAACCTGACAATCACTTGGAAGGATGGCTTTACTTCTCATTTCAATCTTCTAGACCTACGCAAAAAATGTCCCTGTGCTGTTTGTTGTGGCGGACATGGTGGAAAAATTGGAGCTGCAACAGGTCATATAACTTCTATTCAACTTGTATCCTGGCGCAAAGTGGGACGTTATGCGCTCAACTTCACCTGGAGTGACAACCACGACACAGGAATTTACTCCTACGACAATCTCCGCGCTTACTCCGAAGGCAAATCAGAATTATCTGCTTAATTTCTTACCTTTAAAATAAACTGCTTCAATAGAGCCCGGAAAGGTATAATTTTCAAAGGGCGACCAACCCGATTTACTTTTAACCATTTGCTTTGTAAAAGTCGTAGGCTTTGCTAAATTTAAAACTGTGAAGTTTGCTGAATATCCTTCTTTAATCTCACCAAACCCCTTTCCAAATTCTTCTGGCAGATATGGATTTACAAAATCTCCCGGCTTCTTTGCACAGGTTTCAACAATTCGTTGCAAACTAACCTTTTCGTTTTTTATTAAATGAGTTACAAATAGGGAGTATGTGTCTAATTGCGATATTCCGCTAATTCCTTTTAACTTTTCCTCTATCGAATGAGGAGCATGGTCTGTAGCGAGATAATCAATCCATCCATCTTTGAATGCCTGGAGTAAAATATTTTTATCCGTTTCATATCTAAGGGGAGGATTCATTTGAAACCATTTGTGATTTTCTTCTGTTAAAACAGATCTATCAAAAAATAAATGTGTCGGCGTAACTTCGCAGGTAACTTTCACCCCGCGTTTTTTTGCAGCGATGATTTTTTGTAAACCTTCGCCACTGGAATAATGACAGAGCTTACCAGTAAGGTTGTATTTCTCAATTAAATACAGGGCGAAATCAGTTGCCAATATTTCTGCCTTAAGAGGTCTTCTATCTTCATGGGTGGCAGCCCCTTTTGAGTCTTCTAGGATAACCGGGTCTTCACAGTGAAAGCTTACATTCTCTCCCGCATAACGTTTAATTACTTCTTCTAACTCTTCGTTTGTTTTAAAAAATAATTCTCCAATCGAAGGTCCCATAAATACTTTGTAGGGAACTGACTTACTGAGTGGATTTGTATTCGGACCTATGCCTGCATAGATTGTAATTTGTATGGAAGCTTTTTGGGTGAGAGCATTTTTCTCATCGTAACTTTTATCGTCAATCGGTGGAACCGGATTATTCGGCATATCCGCTACATGGGTAACACCACCGTTAACCGCAGCTGCCGAGGCAGAAATAAAATCTTCCTTGTAACAATGCTTGCCGCTAACATCTTCCCTCGCATGAATATGAATATCTCCAAAACCCGGGAATAACAAACAATCCTCTACATTATAAAAGGTTGCCTCTTTTTCGATTCCTTCCTTTACCTTTGTAATAAGACCGGTTAATGAGTCGTATTCAATTGTTCCAATAAATTCTCTTTCGTGTGTTATAATTCTTCCAGCAATTGCAGTCATTCTATTTCCTTAAGGAATCCTCCCTATGCTTTTGATTTACTTCAAGTAATTTTTAAAGATAGAATGTGGTTTAATAGGTTATATAATTACCTTTACTCATCTACGCTCTAGCTCCGCTTATAGAACCGGTATAAGTCCGCTCTTAAGTGCCCCTTTGACCGGTACTAGAGCGGCTCTGTAAGCGGAGCTGAACCGGACTTGGGTAAAGGACAACTTATCGGAAGGGGATACTTTGACTAATAAGGAGTAACTTCAAAAGATTACCACCTATTCGAGCAAGAGCGAGAATCGGTTTGAGCCATGCTATATTTACAGCATGAGCGAAAGAGTTGGGAAACACCAATGAACACCGATTATTTTAATCGGTTTTGCATAAGTAGAAATATTAAACTTAAAGAGATATATGGTATTAAAACAAGGCGATGTATTTGCAATTTCAGAATGAGCCATTACTTTTGGTGTTCGATATAAATAAAGAAAACTGTAAAATACTAGTAATTTATAGAAAAAAAATTGACGAACTTTTGTATTTTAAAATAGCCTCGTTTTTAGTTTAAGAGAGGAAAAATGAAAAAAACATTTTATTTAATAGTTTTATTTTTGATAAATTGTACAGGGCTTAACACTGGCTTTCTAATGTATAATTTTTCAAATACGAACCCAACGCCTGTGTATGCACATGAATTAGCAATGCGATTTCATGGCGGATTTGTTTACCACAATAATACAATCCCCGGACAAATTGGAAACGCAGAGACAGACTCTAAAGGAAAGTCTTGCCAGATGGCCGTTCTTTATACGGTATCCTGGGGTGACTCAAGTATTGAAGGTGCAAAGAAGAATGGTGGCATAACAAAAGTTGGCGCCATTGATTATCAACAATTTGGTATACTCGGTGGTTACTTATACCATGCATTTTGTACAACAGTCTATGGTTCAAAAGATTCTATGCCAGCACAAAAGGAGTAGATCGTGAACCTATAATCCCTGCAAAAACTCCTGCAAAGAAAGGAAAATAATTTATGAAAAAAATAGTTATATTAATCGCCATTTTATTTTTATCTAATTGCGCTATAGGTCCTACTCATGGTCTATTTTTATTTACCTCTACAAAATTTCCTGGAGAGTATAATCCAGCGAATGATGTAAAATCCGCAAAAACTGCCGAGGGTTGCTCGCATTCAATTCTATACTTAATTGGATTTGGAAATTCGGGTGCAGGTCAAATTGCCAAAAGTAATAATATATCAAGAATTGCAACTATCGATCATTCAACATTTTCGCTGTTTAGTGTGATTTATCGAAATTACTGCACCATAGTAACAGGAGAATAACAAATGAAAAAAATAAACTTTATAATAGCTTTAATTGTTTTAGGCTTAACTGCTAATTGCGTTAGTACACCCATGGCCAGTTATATTTTTACATCAACAGAACATCATGTATATGATCGAAGCCATGGTTCTATGCTAACTTCTGCTAAAGTAGAAAAAATGGGTAAATCATGTTCGATGTCAGGCCTAATAATTAATATCTTTTTTTATGGTGCCGGTGGTTCCGTTGAAGAAGCAAAGCATCATGGTGGGATTAAAAAAATAGCTACCATTGATAGATCGTCTCTTAATGTACTCCCTTTTCTTTTCTATAGAGAGTGTATTATAGTTTGGGGAGAATAATATGAATAAATGTGAAGGTCAAAGATGAAAAAAAATATATTAATTTTTTTCCTCCTATTAGTTTTATTCATATTTGTTAATCCAATGCTCGCCTGGGATGATACACATGAAAAGCCACAGGATTTCAGGAAACCTGACAAACATAGGATTTTTCTCAGAGGTCAAATTGGCGGCGGAGGATTGAAGATTCCAGAAATTGACGAAGAAAAAGGATCTGCTCGATACACTTTAGCTTCTTCAAATGGGACAATAATTTCTTTGCCAGGTATCGGGAGTAACTATAATGGTACATTTGCGACAGGTAATTTAGAATATCGATATGAAGACAAGATTCGACTTCTCTATGATTCGAGGAAAGCTAGTCCCTTAGGAATCCCTGACTTCAGCACAGTAAATTATAGCTTTGCTTCGGGTAGATTAGCAACTTTTGGTAGTCTAAATTCAAGATTAAAAGGTTGGGAAGAATCTACTACGAAGATGGGTCTTGCATACTATCACTCTTTCGGTAATCATTTAAGCGTCGGAGTAATAGGTAGGAAATATGATATTACACAAAGCTACGGGAGAACCGATTCAGGCACATCATTCGGATCCAGTACCTTTTTCTTCCAAAATTCGAGGTCTAATTATGAAACTAATATTTCCGGTTTTGTTCCAGGTATTGGCATTGAAATAAAACCTACTCGTTGGTTTGAGATAATTTATACTCATGAAGTAGTCAATTTGACGGGTAATCAAAGAGGCACTGGAGCAGCTTTGCTTTTTGGTACTATATCAAATAGCAGCTCATCTGCCACATCCTCTTCTACAGCTTTCTCACTGTTGCTTTTTAATTTAACTAATACGAACCTAACTTATAAAGGCACTGTACAAAATCTAGATTTTGTATTTAGGTATACAAGTTGGTTTGCAACCCGCTACGGATTTACCCAAGAAAGATACACCAGAAAGTTTGAAAATTATATTAGTATTTCCCCATTAGCATCTGCTTCATCTGTGTTAACAAATGCAATATTATATCCTGCATTTACTCAATCAGAAGTAGTATTTCGTAACTTCCATCTTACTATAGAATTTTCAAAAGGATTTAATTAAAATACAAATCTTAGCAATAAAATGCTGCTACCGGAAACGGTAGTAGCTTTTTTAAATTCACACAAAAACATTCTTCCTTTTATATCAAAAGAAAATTTAAACTCATTGCTTTATATTTTTTCTTATAAACATAGATTCAAATTAATTTCTACAGATTGCCTGCATTTAAATTCGAAGGGTGCAATTATGATATCTGATTTGATTTCAGGATTTTTATCTAAATAAGAATCGTTGGGTGGACATAGATAATAAACCACCCACGATCGCTTTTAATTAATTTGTTACAGCGTCAGCATCTAGTGTCAAGGTAAACCAACCACCAGCAATATGTTTATGTGTCCAAACTCCAAGTAAAACGACTTTACCATTTTCTTTGGTAAGGAGACGGAAATAATCTTTCCATGGTTGTCTGTCATAGATCATAGTTGCAGTTGGAACGTCACGCCACCTAACGTCAATCATGCACACATTTCCCCAGATTGGTAAAGGGAAATAAAATCTGTTAAACCAACGAACGATTAGAGGATCACCAACATCTTGTCTTCTAAATCTTTTACCCCATTTTAATCCCAATAGCCCGAGAGGACGAACTAATAACCATTCAGCTACATCAAGAACAGAAGAATTTGTTCTTAGAATTTTTCCTTTCCAGGTGTGCCCTATCATATCGTTAAATGCATTTACTTCTGGCAATGAATCATAGAGAAGAACGATATCTTGTTCTTTGTAAGCCACATCTTTCTCGTCGAGAATGTCTTGTTTAACTTCTGCAAGAGAACGACCGGAGCCTTCTACCTTTTGAGCTTTGAAGTCTTTTTCATTCCAAACTGAACGACCCGGCTGAATATTACAAACAATCCCAATTAAATAGTTCAATGGGAAAAACAACCATTGGGCGATTTCATAGACAATCGATGGATAGAAAAGAATAAGCTTTCCATTTTTTATTTTCATAACTACCTCCAATATTTAGAGATTTTCTATTAGCGCCCGCTGGGCTAATGTCAATCTTGCAATATGACCTACGGTTCACGAAAAGCCTGATGAGTCAAATGTAATTCTTTTTACCTATTATATATATACTAACGTGAGATATTTTGCAAGAATTCGATTTTACTCTCGCCATCAATGGATAACTTTATAGTATTTATTTCTTTAAGTGGAAGTAAGAAAACATAGCTAAATAAATCTTCTGATTTAAAGACTCTTCTTGATAGAGGAATCATTCGTCTGGCAGAAAGTAATATTTGTTTATCAGAAGCATTTTTATACTCCATACTTCTATTATTATATAAAACTAAATTTTCGGAGAACAATGCATAATTATTTATAGATTGATTTTTACTTTGAAAAGAATACCCAGTAATTTCTTCGTCTATATCTTCAGATGTAATTAGTTCAAGATAAAAAAGATTCTCATCATTAAACTTAGAAATTTCCTTTTGAACATCCGTCTGGCTAATTGTCGTATTCCTCACAGATACTAAATCTAAAATATCTTTTTGCTTTCCATAGAATGCGGATACATAGTATTTGCTTCCAAATTTTTTCATGATTTCAAATTCGGAACTTTTTAGAACTCTAAATTCAGTTATACTTTTATTTTCTTCGCGTAGATTGGAACCGGCGCAGTGAATTTGAAATGCTAAAAAAATAATTAGCCATAGCTTGAATTTTATATTCATTAGGTGTTAATCACTTGTATAATTGTTATATTTAAACCTTATACAAAAAGATATTGCAAGGAATATTTTTAAAAATATTGTTGCTACTGAAATAAAATCTCAGATGCACAATCCCTTATGGTGTAAGCCGGAGAATACGATGAACCCTAAATTTATTCAGTATATGAATAAAGCTATTATCTTGATAAGCTTATATACAGTAATTGCTATACTATTCATTCAAGCTGATTTTATTTTACATATATCAACCAAGTCCGACCGATTTAAATATATTTCAGAATCGATATTCCATATTATAATTCTTTTAATTTCTTCAATAGTGACTCTTTATATTTTGATTAAGGAAAAATATAAATATTATATTTTTCTTTTTTTAATCGGCATTGGCTATTGGGTTATAGATTATTTTGTTACAAAGAATTTAACTTCAAGTAGTCATAATCAATATGTATCATTTCCATTAAGTTTGATTAGATTGACTTTTTTATTAATTATTTATATTTATTATATTTACACTAAAATAAGGAAACCTCAAAATGACTAGAACTCAAAAATTAATATTAATAATTTCCATAATATTTAGCAGCAGTATTTTTTCTCTCGATTGCCCTAAGAATCTTGCAATCAGTTTTACTTCCCCGAAACAAAATGACACAGTCAACGGGGCAAAGCAAAAAGTTACTCTGGCAACTAACGTTAAAGATGGACTTTTTTATCATTTGATTCAAACCAATACAAATGACAAAAACAAAAAGCAATACTTACAAAATTCAGGTGCTGTTGATAATCTGAATATATCCAATAATGTATGGCTGGGAAATGACACACAGGGAAAAAACAGTAGCTTTGTAATTACTGCCATCATAAGCACAAAACTCATTCCCAAAGAAGGGAAAGTCGCAGAATGGAAAGAGTCTGCCTTAAAACCAAATGAGATTTGTAATAAAAGCTCTGTAACTGTAAATAGGGCTAATTAGTATTTTCCTCTAAGAAAAATTATCAGACTGAGCTACATAGGATGAGGAGCCTCTATCATCCCAGGAACCACCGGCTCCTCCGCCTCCACTACTCCCTCCCCCGAATTCAGAAGGACTTATATTTGTTTCATTTCTATCGTTTAAAACTTCATTCGCAAGGATTGCTTCATCAAAAGAATCAGAACTTGTATTCCCAGAACTTCCCAAATAGCCTGCATTAATTGACGTTAAATAGTCATTATCCGAAGCAACTTCTCTATGCTTAAAATATTTTTTCATATACTCATCATCACCGGAATGAGTTACATAAAGCCCATTTTCATCTCGGTGAACTATTTGTTTTGTTTTCGCAGTAAAATCCTGTATTCTTTTTAAATATTGTCGCTTGTCAATATCTCCATGCCAGATATGATACAAGTCGCCTTCAACAAAACTGATTTTGCCCTGCACTAATTTATAAAACTTTTTAGACCAGGTCAATACTTCATCTAAATTATCAGTAAAAGATTTGGTGATGCAGCTATGTGGTATTTGCCCCGCCGCAGCATGTGCAATGATATGGTCGGCTCCACCGATTAGAGCTCTATCGTATAACGGCATATTTTGTAAAATTTCTCGTCTTGCACCCCAGGCAAAGCCTACATGCCCGTGGATATTATAATTTTCTTGTTGTTTAGCATTTAAACGAGCTGTCTTAAAGTTCGCACTAAAACTTCTCCAGAGTCTACGGTTGGAATAGCTCTCATCGTAAATTCTCTTTTTATGCTCTTCAACATTAAAAGAAGGCTCTGTTTGATTTTTCTCCAGGTGAATACAATACTCGAACGGCTGAATGATATTATGCGCTTTTAATTCCTCCACACCCTCTACAATCCAATTCGGATTTTGAAAGATAACATCAGCATCTACCCAAAAAATGTATTTATACTTTGCCGGTAAATGCTCTGCAATGATCTTATTTAAAAGACCCTCTTTATGCCAGAGTAGATTTTCCGTGTAAACACGTTTAATAAATTGACTTTCGGGTAATTGCGGTTTGGCGTTACCAATTACGCATTCTAATATAAAATGATTCGTATTTTCTATCGACTCATAAAACTGGTTAAATGCCTTTAGTCTATAAGGAGAATTTTGTGGATTAAAAAAACAAGAAATCACAACTGCTTCCGGGTGTGACTCATACTTAGTGGCCGAGCTAAAAAGTTTTTTTAGAAATTTGAGCATTGTTTTAATTTAGTTTCCCCTATTTTTTTTTAAATCATTTTATTTTATAAATTCAACACCGTATGGAATTTTTTCCTGGGTCATTTTAAGTTTGATTAATTTGATTTCACTCTGAGGAGTTGGAGGTTTTATATATTGAAAGTATTCTCCAAAAATAATTTCTTCTTTTGAGTTGATAAATTCTTTTTTTTCCAAGCATTCATCTGGCTCAGAGGTGGTCTGGATGCAATCGTAGTTATACGAAGTAATTTCTTTTGCATAGGGTATACCTTCTAATTTTTCTTTATCAAATAAGAAATTTTTCTTGTCTAGGAAAACAATTGCAGTATTGCAACTAAAGTCATTTGCGAGAGATTTACATTTTGGATCATACTGATACTCGATTCTTTTTTTCAGAGAATTTTTCCGATTGAAATGATCTTCGCGAGTAACATCACCTCTAACATCGTAATAAAATTTATACTTTGCAACTCCCTTTTGATTCTTTTTTAGTTTATGATTCTTATCGTAGTAAGCTTCAAGAATTAAATTGCCTTTAGAATCAAACTCACGAATTAACTTTGCGTAATTGTTATTATCCTCACTCTTAGATAAAGGCTCAATCAGGTTTTCATTTTCATCATAGAACTCTGTTAAAGTTGCGCACTCATATCGGTTCGAATTATTCTTAAGACAGGCATCGTTATATAAAAATACCATTCTAGCTACGCCGTCTGAGTTAGGTTTTAATTTTCCTTTCTTATCTAAAGTCTCTTCCCTTGTTGTAAATTTAGAATTCTCGTATTGGTAGAGATAAGTAGCAATTCCCTCTGCATCTTCAACGCGGTTCCCATTTACATCCTGGTTTTCTTTTTTAATCAACTTTTCTTTATCGAAAAAGTAAACAGTCTTCATACTGAGCTTGCGGTTAATATTGTATTGCTCCAAGTCTACCTTAAAACCATTTTTATCAAAGTTTGCTTTAATTATTTTAACAGAATCTTTTGGATTTGTTTCTTCGTTTACCGAGTCGTAAACTTCTTTCCATGCCGTGCAGTAATTGGGAGATTCTAAAGTCGCCTTTCCAGTCTTCACACAATTCTCATCGTAAATTGCTTTGTATTTTAACTTTTGATTTTTATCGTAAATCTCGGAAAGAGTTCTACAATGTTGCGGCTTCATTCCGGTATTCAAACATTCCTGGTTGTAGGCAAATACATATTTTGCGCCACCACTGGAATCTTCAATTAACTGACTTTTTGAATTGTAAAATTCTCTTAGAACTACATTTCCCTTGTTATCAAAGTTTTCTATTTTCTTAGCATATGCACCCAACTCCAAAGAATAATCCATACATCCAAAAGTAAATCTATGAGCAATGTCTTTTAGTTTTCCATTCAAATCATAATTTTCTTCCAGGCTTATACAATTTTCAGAATTGCGCTTTTCTTTTACACAATTCAAATCATATTTAATAACTCTTTTTCCATAATTTATATTTTCAGAATTTTTCTTTGACTCAATCCGATTGGAGTATTCCTGAAAGATTATGCAACCCTGTGGTTTGCCTGTAATCTCAATGCATTTATAATCATAAGCATAAATTACTTTGTGCTTAATCTTTGCTTCTTTATCATAAATTTCATATAGATTCAAATTACCCTGTGTATCAAATGTTCTGATAACTTTCGCATTACCAACATTATCCTCTACTAGCTTTAGTTTTTTATTTAGATTGACTTCCAATTTTCTACAATCTTCAGCCTTTCGATTTTCAATTCGCAGACAATTTAGATCATACTCAGCTTTGTATTTATAAATTCCGTATTCATCTTCTGTTGGATTTTGTGAGCCATCTAAAAAAGAAATTTCACTTATACAGGATTCCTGTTTTTTAATCTCGCTGCATTTCGAGTCATATTGAAATTGCGAAGTAGAAGTAATACTTCCAGCTTTATCAAGAGTCTGAACTCTCTCCAAAAATCCAAATGAATTATAATTTCTATTCTCAACTGCTATGCCTTTTTCAAACTCTACCTGTTTTCCATTTGCATTTAAAAATTCTGATTCCAAGAGGTTGCCATTTGAATCGTATAAATCTTTTCGATAGCCTCCTTCATTCGGTAAGGTGATTTGAATTTTTTTATTCTTTAGTATGTTTAGGCCTGTAGAGATTTTATAATTATCAGAGCGGGAAGGCTCTTTATTTTTCTTCTTTGTAGACTCGGAATAAACAAACGCAATTGAGATTGTGAAAAGAATAAATGCAAGGATTGATTTCATAAATTTAGTATCGTCAATTCCATTTTATTGCTATTCAAAATAGGTATAGTTACATAAGTTTGAATGAAATCCGATGCTAAAACTTTTTCGATTTAAAGATTCATTGATTCCAAAATACGACTTACCGGAGATTCAACTACCGGGCGAGCCAAGGGCTACAGTTCTTACTAAGTCCAGATTTATGCTCGGTCTTAAATGTGATTTACTTCTATGGAGTCAATACCATACCGCGAATACTATTCATTATTCACCAAAAAACGAAAGCAATCTTCATCGTATGAATATTCAAAATGAATTAGTATTGTTATCCGCAAGAGAGCTTTATACAAATGGAAAAGAAGTCCCTAGAAATACAAATATGTTTACTGCCTTTAAAATTACGCAGGAATATATTAAAGAGCGAGTTGTAATATACAATGCAAGTTTCCTTAGCACCGAATTTTTCTCCAGGACAGATATTTTAGTTCCATCTAAAGAAGACGACTCCTGGGAAATCATTGAAGTAAAGTCTTCCATTAATATAAAGCCAGATAATATTAAAGATTTATCTTTTCAACTTCATGTTGCAAAACTATGCGGGCTAAACATAAGTAACTGCTCAATTCTAAACGTTAATCCAAAATATGTTTTCGATGAAAAACTAGACTTAAATCAATTCTTTGTTAAAGTTAGTTTACTTGAACGAATGAAAAATAATCGGGATGAATTTTTAAGATTGCTGGATTATTCTAAAAGTCTCATTCATAAAAAAGAAATTCCTAAGATCACATTGGAGCACTCCTGCAATAGCCCTAGAAATTGTAATTTAAAAACCTGTTGGGAAGATCTTGGAGATGGAGATATATTTAATTTAAGAGAAGGCGGAGATTTAGTTTATAATCTTTATAAATCTGGAATTCGTTATATGAAAGACATACCGGATAATCCCGATTTGTCGTTCGCACAAAAAACTCAAATCGAAGTAGAAAGAACAAAGACTCCTTTTATTCAAGTAGAAAAGCTAAAAGAATTCATGAATTCAATTCAATACCCACTATACTTTCTTGACTTCGAAACTGTTAACCCTGCAATTCCAATTTATCCCAAAGCTAAGCCCTATCAACATGTTCCTTTTTTATATTCTCTTCATGTGCAGGCTAATCCCGATTCACCGATCGAGCATTATAGTTTTATCGATAATAATATTGACGATCCTCGAAAAAAAATTCTTTCTGAACTTTCCAATCTAATTTCTCCAAATGGGACAATCATTTGCTATAATGACGCTTTTGAAAGAAGGTGCATAAAAGAATCAGTGGAACTTTTTCCTGAATACGCAGATTGGTATTCTTCTATTTCAGAGAGGTTCAAAGATTTATCTGATCCATTCCGATTTTTTTATTACTATCATCCCGATCAAAAAGGAAGCGCGTCTTTAAAAGCAGTTTTACCGGCATTAACCGGTCTAGATTATAAAGAGCTTGGAATTAACGATGGCAATATGGCAAACCTCGAATTCCTAAGATCTAAAATGATGAAATTATCAACAGATGAGGTTAACAGCATTTATTCGCTACTTCTTGAATATTGTAAGATGGATACTTATGCTATGGTCAAAGTTTTAGAAGCTTTATGGAGACTAAATTCCTAAAAAATATCCCGCGAGAGGCGATATTTGGAATTAACTAAGGGGGAAGTTAAAGCACAATAGCTTCGAATCTTTTAAAAGTATAGAGTGCTTTTAAGATGATTATAACTTCTTTCTTGTTGTCGTGAATTAGCTTATTTGCACTTTCATTCATTCCAAGTTTGCGGCTATCTTCTTCGTTTAGATCACGCTTCTTTTTTAGATTTCGAATATTGCTTTTATAAAAATTAGGAGTTCTACTTTTAAGATTCTTTAAAAGAGTATTTATAAAATTTTTCTTTTCAGTGTTGATTGCATTGTCTGTAATCTGAAAACGTTGCCCTATTTTTTGAATCTTTGCTGGATCAGTAGCACATTTTTCATTGAATGTGCGAAGTAAAAATTCGACGATTTCTTCTTTTTCGAGCTCATCAAAATTAATCTTCTTAATCTGATTACTCATATTGATAATTTCAGTTAGGTTGAAATGAAGAAGGGTTGTCTTTACCGACTCGTCGTCTAAGACAGCAAGAAAGTAGTAAAAGTCATTATCAGAATTGTATTTCACATTTGGAGCATTCGACATAAATTCTCTCAGGATGCAACTATAGCAGTCAGAGTATAAGTATTTCCAAATTTGTAAAGTTCTTTTTATCTACAGTAGGGTAAAAATAGAGGATTCAATGCCTTAAATCTATGTCCCATTCTAGATTCTGATACTAGAAAGGTTAAGAGTAATTTACCGCATAGTAGTCTTTAGTGGATAAACTCACTTAATTATTTTGACATTCCTTGGGTTTTCTAAAAGAGTGGACTCATACGAGTCGAGTGAGGAAAAATGACTTCTATCCTATTTCTAATGAACGATCTTTTACAATACGCGTTAGTTTTTATTGGATATGCAATTTCGATGCTTGGAATTGTTCTTGGCTTTTTACTTACACTGTTTAGTTATCTCAATCTATTTATATTTCTACTCTTACTTTTCGTTTTGGTTTTTAAAAGAAAGAAAAAAGAATTCTTTTTTGAGCTATCACTTGAAATTATTTACTGTCTAGCAGTGCCCTTTCTTTATTTGAGTCTATTGTTTAATACAAATATTAATTTTTTTTTTAGTGAGAACGCTAGGCTAGAAAATTCAGCGAGTTTTAATCTACTCGCTTTTGTTGCACTTACCATTTACTGGTTAATTCGCATTATCCCGATTTCTATTTTTAAAACAGAAAATATTTTTAGGATTGTATCTAGGGTTAGTATTTACCTTTGTCTTTTCACATTAACGCTTTTCATTTGGAAAGACTGTTCCTTTATGATCGCAAAAATAACGGAAGCGCCGTCACAATCAAATTCAAGGTTTTTTAATTTTTCATTGCTGCTATATTATTTTATACCTTATTTTCTTGGCATCAGAAGATTATTCCTGATTCAAATTTCTAGACCTAATAATTACGAGAGGGACGATTTAATAGAATCACTAAAACGTTATCGACTCGTCGGAATTTTATTTCTTGGGCTAATCGCATTTAACCTTTTTCAAAAAACTGACCCAGGAATACGCTTGCGATTAAAATCTTTTGATTCAGATATAAACAAATATTCTAAAGAATATGGAGTAGATAAAAAATTACTCCAGGCAATCCTTTACACAAATTACAAACACTACCTGAATCCGATTAAATTTCTAGCGGAATACACTGCATTGGGCTTCTGGGTATTCGATGAGAAAAATAATCTAGGCTGGGCAGAGAAATTTTCAGTTTCTGTAGGTCCTGCACAAATTCAGCCAACTACAGCTCAGCGTGCAATTCTATTAGGAATGCTCAACTTTAAAAATCAACCAGAGTATTGGAGTAAAAATTATAGAGCAGGCTCGGTTCAACTTACACCCGAATGGAAAATAAAAAATGCTACTCTAAATATAAAAACATTTCATCTCGATCCAATTTCTCCTTTCCAAATCGCGATGGAATTGGTAGATATATCTACTAACTTAGAATATTGCGCGTATATAATTTATTTATATCAATCTCAATGGAAAAGCGCAAACTATGATATATCCACAAAGCCAGATATTTTAGCAACTCTCTACCAAATTGGTTTTCATAAATCTATACCAAAACCAAATCCAGCCTCTAACGATTATGGTAAACAAGTGCTTGAGGCTTATGAATATTTTGCACAGGAAAGATAAAAGGTTGAAGCCAATGTATCTATTTAGAATTTTTTATATTTTCCTTTCATTTACCTTAGCCTATATTACCTGCAAAGAAAAACCCGAACTAATCGAAAAACAAGTTTCGGTAAAGCCCGATTACCTTTCTGAAACATGGGTAAAGAAAAAAATAATGGAAGTTGATTCAAATCCGTCAGAACAAAAAAACGCGAAGCAGAAATCAGAAGAATTAATGCAGAAAGGAATCTTACTTTATAAATCAAAAAAAGATTTAGATGCAGTTATCCTTTACGAAGCGGCAAACGACTCTTATCCAACGGGTGAAAATTATTATCACTATGGAAATAGCCTAGCGAATTTGAATCGACTTAATGAGTCTATCGAAGCATATAAAATTTCTTTACTCTTAAAACCGAAACGTCCTGAACTAGCTTCCTACAATATCGCTTGCTCTTATAGTAGGCTTGGAAAAGTATACGAGGCATATTCCCATCTTGCAGATTCCATTGATATGGGCTACAACGCATTTGCCCACATCGAGAAAGATCCAGATATGAAAAATTTGAGAGAGCAGCCTGATTGGAAAGAGAAAATTAACGGACTCATTCTTTCGAGTAAATATTCAGAAGAGAGTTTGTATGGAGTTTTTGAATTTTACGAACCTAAAATCGGATCATATTATTATCTGTGTAGAAATAAACAAATCATTGAGGCTTTCGGAAATTATCCTGATTGTATAGCTTATATTCCTAACAGTGGATATTTGAGAGGTAAATGGGAATTAAAAAATGGAGATGTTTCTATTCAATATGATTTACAGTGTAATGCTCGTGAAATTCGAGATGAAAATGCAAAGGAAAACCAACGACTTAAACATTGCTTTGGGTATCAAAAGAAACAGATATTTAGAGATTGTGAAAAGCTAAATTCGCTCTCTCATAAAATATATAGATATGATATCAAGCAAGCATTTCAATATCAATGGTTTAAAAAACTCTCCCCCGAACAAGAACCAAAACAATGCGATCCAAACTTTGTTCCTAAAACACTTGAGGATTTATATGTTAAATAAGTTTTACAAAAACCAAAGATTTTTTATCATAACCAATAGCTGAAAATTTATTATACTTCACAGCATTATAAAAGGCAAAGCATTAAACAAATGAAAGTAGCAATTATACATGATTGGTTAACGGGGATGAGGGGCGGGGAACTTGTATTAGACTCACTCCTAAAAATATATCCAGACGCAGAACTTTTTACCCTAATCTATAACAAGGGAACTTTAAACGAAAGAATTGAAAACAGAAAAATTCATACTGCGTTTACGGATCGTTTGCCGTTTAAGGCTGGTAAGTATCGTTCTTATTTGCCTTTATTTCCAATGGCGATTGAAACTTTAGATTTGCGCGGTTTTGATTTAATTATTTCATCTTCTCATTGTGTGGCTAAGGGAATTATTCCTCCACCGAATAGCATTCATATTTCTTATATTCATTCTCCCATGCGTTATGTTTGGGATTTGTATTATGATTATTTTCCTGAAACGAGTGGACTCAAATTTCTAATCATCCAGGCTATTTCCAATTATCTTCGCTCGTGGGATGTTTCCTCTTCTCATAGAGTTGATCAGTATACTGCAAATTCAAAGTTTATAGCAAAAAGAATTAAAAAATACTACGCGAGAGACTCTGTAGTAATTCATCCTCCCTGCCTTCCAGAAGGATACAAAATAATCGAAGAGAAAAAAGAGGACTTCTATTTGATTGTTTCTGCCTTTGCTCCTTACAAAAGAATTGACCTTGCGATTGAAGCATTTCGAAAAAATGGAAAGCGACTTGTTATCATCGGCGGAGGACAAGACGAGAAAAAATTAAAACAATCGATTCCTTCCAACATTGAATTTCTAGGAGGAAGACCTCGAGCTGAAATCGCTGAGTTTTATAAAAAAGCTCGTGCCTTTATCTTTCCTGGATTAGAGGACTTCGGAATTACACCCGTCGAATCGCAAGGATATTGCACTCCAGTCATTGCTTTTGGGGAAGGCGGCGCACTCGAGACGGTTGTAGATGGAAAGACGGGAGTTTTTTTCCCAAACCAGACGGTCGAGTCTTTAAATGATGCGATTTCAAGGTTCGAAAAATTGACTTTTAGTGCAAAGGATTTCCAAAAAAATATAAATCGATTCACAGAAGAAAAATTCATAAATGAAATAAAAAATCAGGTCGATAGACAGATTAGAGAAAACTAAACTCTACAGGACAATCCTTGATTACCTTACATAGATTAAATAACTCCGAAATTGTCATAAACTGTAACTTGATTGAGAGTATCGAGGCAACTCCTGATTCAGTAATCACTTTACAAAACGATAAAAAAATTATCGTTAAAGAAAAAGTAGATGAAATTATAAATAGTATCATTGAATACCAGAGAAGAGTTTTCAAGAATGCAATACGCATTTCGGCAAGTGAGGAGAAGTAAACAAAATGGATATAGCATCAGTCATTGGGCTAGTTTTAGGATTGGTTTTATTAACTTTCGGAACTGTCATTGCCGGGATCGGCGCCGGGGACGTATTGAATATTCCTTCGGTCCTCATTACATTTGGTGGAGCGGCCGCAGGAACTATGATTTCAGCAACTTGGGAATCAACTCTTGGAATTGGAAAAGTTACACGTAAAGCATTCTTTGTGGATAAGTTTGATATACCGGGACTCATTACAACGCTTGTTTCTTTTTCGGAGAAAGCTCGTAGAGAAGGCTTACTTGCTCTTGAAGATGATGTAAATGAATTGCCAGATGAATTTTTAAAAAAAGGAATTCAATTAGTTGTGGATGGAACTGATCCAGAGCTTGTAAGAAATATTATGGAAACTGAAATAGGAAACATCGCAAGTCGTCATGCGGCAGGTCGTGCATGGTGGGATACTTACGGTGGTCTCGCTCCTGGTTTCGGGATGCTTGGAACACTGATTGGTCTTGTGGCGATGCTTAAAAACCTTGGTAGTGGGGACTCTTCCGCTATCGGGGAAGGTATGGCGGCTGCCTTGATTACAACATTATATGGTTCGTTTGCTGCAAACTTACTTGCGATTCCTCTCGTCAAAAAATTAGCAAAACGAAGTGAAGACGAACTTTCTATGAAACAAATTATGATCGAAGGAACTCTTTCTATTCAATCAGGGGATAATCCCCGTATTGTGAAAGAAAAACTTTCTAGTTACTTAGCACCATCTGAAAGAGCAGTATTAAAAGACGACGGTAAGGATTAAGACTGGTCTATGGCTAAAAAACAAAAATGTCCTGACTGCATTCAAAAAGTAGCCGAGTATATGTTGACCTATGGAGACATGGTGACATTACTCTTATGCTTCTTTATTATGCTGTATACAACTGGAAAAACGAATCAGCGGGAAATGCAAATTATCCTCTCTGTGTTCAAATCTTCTACAGGCTTTTTTGATGGCGGACAAACTCTTGCAAAAGGTTCTTTAGAAGAATTAGGAATGAATGTAGAAAGCCTTCCCTCTCAAACAAGTGGAAAAGCTTTATCAAAAGCAAGAAACCAGGCTACACAGGTATTTAAATCTGAAATCGAAAAGGGAAGAGTTCGAATCTCCGAAGATGAAAGAGGTTTAGTGATTTCTCTCATTGGTGCAGATTATTTCAATCCTGCTTCAGCGATTTTACTTCCACCTGTAAAAGATGTATTAAAAAAAGCATCTGGACTGATTAAAGATTTAGATCGGTTCGTAAAAGTAGAAGGTCATAGTGATGAAGATGCTGTTCTACCTGGAACTAACGTTGGACGAGAAGAAAGAACTTATATTAACAACTGGGATTTGGCGGGGGCAAGAGCGATTAACTCCACTGTCTACATGATTAACGTAGGCAAACTACAACCTGGATTATTTCAAGCAGTGAGTTATGGTTCAGCAAGACCATTCGCTGTTGAAGATCAGGGAAGCCCGGAAGCAAAAGCATACAATCGTAGAATTGATATCGTAATTTTATCTGAAAAATCAGTGAAGAGGAAATCCTCTGAAAGTAATTTAGGATTGCCAGATACAAAACTCCCGAACACGGAAACTTCCGTTGAAGGAGAGGACTAAAAAATAATGAGCTTATGTAAGGAGACTACTCATGGGTGATGCAGCAGCAGAATTAGAAGACGAAGATGGTAAGCCGGCGGCGGAGCCGAAAGCATCGTCACCAATTATAAAATGGTTAATATGGATAGCAGCGGGGATACTTGGCGTTATTCTCGTAGCGGTTATATCTACATTTGTGGCACAAAAAACAGCAACAAGTGTATACAAACAGCAAAAAAATATTGCTCTTGTAAAAGCTCCACCTCCACTCGAAACATTTAACTTTATAGATGAATTTCGAATCAATACAGCTGATATTGGGGAAGCTCATTTTATCAAGTTGAAATTGACTTTTGGTTTTGATGCAGGGCAACAAGCATTAGGCGCTGAGCTTGCAACCCGACTACCTCAAATGCAAAACATCATCAACTTGATTATCTCCCGTAAGACCAAAGAGGATTTGAAAACTTTAAACGATCAATTGGATTTACGCGAAGAAATTAAAGCCCACATCAATCACATTTTAACAAACGGAAAAATCAAGGAAGTATACTTCCGCGAATTTATCGTGAATTAAGATTTGCCACCGAGTCACTGAGGCACAGAGGATATGATTCATTATTCTCTGTGCCTTATTTTACCTTACCCTTTATGTTGCGACCCACGCTGCAACACGAACAAATTTGAGTTTCGCTTTTAAACAGGAATTTCAATTTATACATGTCCCCGCACGTTACTCAAGCAAATGACTTCTGGCAAAGCCAGATGCAAAAATTAAAATTATAATTGGAAATTTATTCTTATAACAGAGAATGCATTGGGAACGTGGATTAACGGATAATACTGAATGGATAAATATAAGATCATAATAGATACAAATGTTTTAATTTCTGGACTACGTTCGAGCTTGGGAGCTTCGTTAAAATTGCTTTCCATTTTACACGACCAAAGGATTCAATTATTTTTATCAAATCCAGTAATCTGTGAATACGAAGAGGTTTTAAAGAGAAAACACGACTTTATTCATCTAGATTTTAAAGAAATTGAGGCATTTATTGATGATATTTGTGCTATTGCTTCTGTAAAAAATATTTTTTTTCTATGGCGACCTAGTTTATCGGATCCAGATGACGATTTATTTGTTGATCTCGCAGTAGCTTCCAATATAGATTATATAATTACATTCAATACATCTAATTTTTTAAATGCGAAAAAAATGGGTATCAAGGTAATAACTCCAAAAGAGTTCTTATTGAAACTAGGAGAAATTCAATGAAAACAGTGCAATCGCAAATTCCAGATTTTCTATTTGAGAAAATAGAAAGCATTTCAGTTAAGGAAAATATCAGCATAGACCAAATTGTATCAATGGCTCTCTCAGCTTTAATTCCAATTTTGACAGTCCAAGAAAATATTTCTGATCGAGCGAAAAGAGGAAGCTGGACTCACTTTCAATCTATTCTAAATAAAGTCCCACAAGTAGAACCCGAAGCATTTGATAAACTTTAAATGATTTGCTATGAAAAATAAATTATCTAAATGCATTCATTGTGGAATCGGAAAAACAAATAATAAGACTGTGGAGAAGATTATTTCTTTTAAAAATAATACAACTTTTGTAAAAGTGAATGCTGAAGTTTGTGAGCATTGTGGTGAAAGATTTTATGAACCAGAGACAATTCGCTATTTTGAAAGAATTAAAAAGGAACTAAAGAATAAAGACAGCAAACAATTAATTCCTGTTGGCATAACATTTAAAGTTGCCTAGTCCTGTTACAGAAGTAAAAAAAAATTCAAGAAATTACAGCATCAAAAACCTCAATATACAATAAAAGAAAAAAATATGAACATAATCGGAATTATCCCCGCACGGTATGCAAGCACAAGACTTCCTGCAAAGCCTCTCGCTAAGATTGGAAATAAAACCATGATTGAATGGACCTATTTCCATGCAAAAAAAGCAAAATCATTGTCTGATGTAATAGTAGCAACTGACCATGAAGAAATTTATAAAGTAGTTAAAAATGCTGGGGGCAATGTCGTCATGACTGATCCAAACCATGCAACGGGAACAGATAGATTAATTGAAGTAGTAAGCGGGTTACAAGGAGTAGACGTAATTGTCAATATTCAAGGAGATGAACCGGGAATAGAGCCTGAGCTAATCGACGGAGTAGCAGAGCTAAAAATTAAAAATAGAAATTGGGAAATGACAACTGCTGCTTGCCCCATGCCAGAGAATGAACAGCCAGATCCAAACCGCGTAAAAGTAGTCTTTGATAAAAATCAAAAAGCACTTTATTTTTCTCGTTCTCTCATTCCATCCAATCACAAGAAGATAACACCCGTTTACCGCCACTTGGGAATTTATTCTTATGAAAGAGAATTTCTATTAAATTACAATAACCTCCCTCAAAGCGAATTAGAAGCATCTGAATCACTCGAACAACTTCGCGCAATCGAGGCAGGTCATAGCATCGGAGTCTATTTAACAGACAAAGCAGGATTATCCGTTGACTCACCAGAAGATTTGGAAATAGTAATAAAAGATTTTAAAAAAAGAGGATTAATCTGATGGAAGAGACAACACTTATGCCTGCGCCAGCCAAACGCGGAGTGCCTTATGGACTCATCTGGGGAGTTTTATTTATTTGTGTTTATGCCTATCTTTTCTTTTTCTTTGGAATTTATTTTATCTGGAACCAGGGGCTTCCCAATGACTTGAGCGGCTTTTTAGTATTAGCCGGAAGTTCCATTGTGTATCTAATAGTTAGCGTATTAGGATTTATTCCTGTATTTATTACTTCTATCGTTTTCATCGTTCGAGACAGAAGCCTAAGACAAAGTTTTAAAAACAACTGGCCTGTCTTACTTGCTTTGATTTATCCAGTCTTACCCAATATCCCCGGACCCATCGATGAATCAGCCATGTCTGTCATCATGTTCTGCATCCGCGTTTTTCTTTTCTTTAAAACAGGAAAGGATGTGACCTTGCCGGACAAGAAATAATAATGTCTAACAACTATGGAGTAATTAATGGACGAGAGAAAAGCAGAGAAAATAATTCAAGCGGGGCTTGATAAAAAAGCGGATTTCGTAGAGATTTTTGTAGAAGAGACGCGGGGGGCATCTGTAGCGTATAACAACCGTAAGGTGGAGACTGCGAGTGCAGGAACAGATTATGGTATTGGGATTCGAATGATTTATGGAACAGAAGTTTTTTATGCCAATACAAGTAACGATGAAGAAGAACATTTATTGCAACTCATAGAAGCATTATCGAAAACAAAATCAGAAACTAAGTCAGCAAGCCAGGCTGGAAAAGTAATTCATTTACAAGAAAAATTATTTCCGAGTATACATACTGTTACCCTCGACCCCAGAAAAATAGGACAGGAAAAGAAATTATCCATTCTAAAACTCGCAGACGAAACCGCTCGCGCGATTTCTCCAAAGATTGCGCAAGTGAGTGCACGCGCGTTTGATTCTGTTTCCAATATTCTTATATTTAATAGCGAGGGGCTAATGGTAAAAGACTTTCGAGTCCTATCTCGTTTTTCTATGTCAGTCACGGCACAGGATGGCGGAGAAATGTTTTCTGCTGGAGAGTCCCCGGGAGCACAGAGAGGATTTGAATTTTTTGAGTCTTTAGATGTTGCCAGTTACGCAAAGACTGCTACCGAAAGAGCCTTACTTATGTTATCCGCTGGATATGCAACAGGTCGTAAAATGCCTGTAGTTATGGGAAATGGATTTGGAGGAGTAATATTCCACGAAGCCTGTGGTCATCCACTTGAAACAGAGGCTATTCGTAAGAAGGCGTCCCCTTTCTGTGATAAGTTAGGTCAGCAAATTGCTCATACAGCTGTAACTGCCATCGATGAAGGAGCCATTCCAAATTCCTGGGGCTCTATCAATGTGGATGATGAAGGTTATCCGGTAGAAAAAACAGTTCTCATTGAAAATGGAATTTTAAAAAATTATCTTTCTGATCGAGTTGGTGCAATGGAAACAGGTGTAAGAAGAACGGGATCTGCTCGAAGGGAATCTTACCATTATGCGCCAGTCTCTCGCATGAGAAATACCTATATCGACAAAGGCAAAGACAAGTTCGAAAAAATGATTCTTTCTATAGAAGATGGTCTCTATGCAAAAAAAATGGGTGGCGGCTCTGTTAATCCTGCTACTGGTGAATTCAACTTTGCCGTTGAAGAAGGATACTTGATAAAGAATGGAAAAATCACTGTCCCCGTTCGTGGTGCAACACTTATAGGAAAAGGACACGAAATACTTCCTAAGATTTCTATGGTAGGAGATGACTTGGAGATAACAGCCGGTATGTGCGGAGCTTCTTCTGGATCAATTCCAGTAACCGTTGGGCAACCAAGCATCAAAGTAGACGAAATTTTAGTGGGTGGTAGATAATGAAACTAGAAGAAGCAGTAGAATTTATGAGTGCAGAAGCGAAGCGGCAAACAGCGGATAGCTTCGATGTGATTGGAGTTGAATCCGATGAAGCTGGCGTAGAAGTATTCGAAGGCAAAGTAAAGAATACTGAAATTGCAAGCTCTAGAGGAATTGGAATTAGACTCTTTAAAGATGGACGACCGGGCATTGCTTATACCGAAAAATTTTCTGTAGATGCAATCAAGCAAGCAGTCCTAGATGCAACCGCTCATTCCAAAATTACTGACAGGATGGAACTTGAATTACCGGAAGGAGTAAAACTTCCTGATATTGATTTAGAAAGTTATAAAGAAGAAGTAGATAGAATCAACTTTGACCAAATGATTAAACTCGGAATGGAATTGGAGCAAATTGCTCTTAGCCAGGATAAAAAAATAGTAAATGTTCCCTTTCTTGGAGTATCTAAATCTTCCGGTCGCTCTGTTATTCAAAACTCAAAAGGCGTCAATTACTCAAAGCGGAGTAATGCAGTATCCGCTGGTCTGGGAGTCGTAGCAAAAGACGGCGACTCAAGCAAAATGGGCGTATACTCCAACGGCGGAAGATCTTATTCTATTTTTAATACAGATTTTATGTCTAAGAAAGCAGTGGAGCGCGCACTTGAACTTCTAGGGGCTGAGCCAGTAGAAAGTAGGCAATACCCGGTAGTATTTTCCAACCGTGTGAGTTCAAGCATCATAGGAATGTTTTTAGCACCTTACTACGCCGAATTAGTTCAAAAGGGACAATCTCGATTAGCCGATAAAATAAACCAAAAGATTTCAGTCGATGAGTTTACTATGACATGTAATCCTCATTTGCCTGGATTTCCCGGATCTAGACTTTTTGATAGCGAAGGTGTTGCAACAAAAATAACCCCGATTGTTAAAAATGGAATTCTTCAGACTTTTCTTTATAACCTTGAATCTTCTAAGAAAGCAGGCATTGCCCCAACTGGAAATGGAAGCCGATCGTATGCAGGAAAAGCAGGAACTGGAACTTCGAATTTAATAGTCGATAAAGGAAATAAAACTGTTGAAGAGTTACTCGCCATTTACCCTGAGTGCCTCTATATAACCAAGTTAGAAGGATCTTCTGGATGCTCTGCTATTTCAGGAGAAATTTCAATTGGAGTTCAGGGTTTTTTATATCTAAATGGAAAGCGGATAAGACCTGTTGACCGCATAACATTAAATTCTAATTATTTTGATTTACTCCCTCTCATTCGAGGACTCTCCAACGAATACAATGATTCCTTTAGCTCTATAAAAGTTCCTGATATTTTAGTAGAATCAATGTATGTAGCTGGATGATTTAGGCAATTTTGTATTATCCTGCTGTAGGTTACGCATATATGCGTAACCTACAGCAGGATAAAAAATTACACCTTCCTCTTTAATTTTCCCTTCAGTTCTTTCATTGACTGTTGTCGAATTTTAGCATTTTCAAAACGACGAATTTCATCTTCTGTCTCGGGGATAATTCTCGGAACTGGAACTGGTTTTTTATTTTCATCAAGAGCGACGAACGTCAAATAGGCAGTAGTCGCTCGAACCTTTTCTTGTTTGTAAGGATTTTCTTTGATTACTTGAACTCCAATTTCCATTGATGTAGTGCCAGTATAATTTACACTTGCGCGAAGAATTACATGATCTCCAATTTGAATTGGTGAAATAAAAGACAACCTATCTACAGAGAGGGTAACAGCTTCTCTTTCACAATGTCTCTGTGCAACCATAACAGCAATTAAATCAATCCAGGACATGATGATGCCACCAAAAGCAGTCCCGTAATGATTTGCATGGTCTGGCATTATAATGTATCTTGTCTCGATTGTGCTCTCTTTGGGAGTTTTAGTTTTTTCTTCTCTTTGCATTTATCTGTCCTGTTACTTGTATGATTTGAAATACTTTTTAAAGCAAGGAAAAAACTATTTCAAAAAGAATTGACCTAGCATCCCTTTGAAAATTCTATTAGGAAAGAAATGAAAACTCTATCTAAAACCCAAATATCTGAACTGATAGAAATTTTAAAGAGGAAAAATATATCATTTAGAACAGATGTTAACTTATCCATATTATCCTCATTTAAAATAGGAGGAATTTCTCCTTTAGTAGTTGAGCCAGAGAATAACAATGATTTGGTGCAAGCTCTTAGTGAGTTATACAAATTGGATGCTCCTTTTAAAGTTTTGGGCGGCGGTTCAAATTTACTCATATCTGATAAACCGGATAATTTTATCACTCTCAGGCTTTCCGGTGAATACAAAGAATTTAAACAAATCGAAGAAGGAACTTTTTATATTGGAGCAGCGGCGAATACTACTCCAACCTTCAAGAAGATTTCACAAATGGGATATACCGGAGTTGAGTTTTTGAGCACTATCCCAGGTTGGGTAGGTGGAGCAGTCATTCAAAATGCTGGTTGCTATGGTGGAGAGTTATTTAACAAAACTGAATTTGTAGAATTTATAAAAGACGGAAAATTAGAGCGCAAACAAAAAAATCAAATTGAATATGGTTACCGGTTTACTGAATTTCTCCGCAGTAAAGATTCTATCATTACTGGAATTCAAGTTAAAGTTGATAGTGGGAATTTAGAAGAAATCGAAGCATCACTTAAAGAAAAAAGGGACAAACGCAATTCATCCCAACCTGAAAACAAAAAAAGTGCAGGCTCCGTTTTTAAAAATCCAAACTTGAAAGATGAAAACGGAAATCCCGTTAAAAGTTGGAAGCTAATTGATAATGCTGGGCTAAGAGGTATTATTCGCGGTGGAGCTCAAATATCTCCCGAGCACTGTAATTTTATTGTGAACATAGGTGGGGCAACTGCGGCTGATGTGCATTATCTCGTAAAGACAATTCAAGAAAAAGTCTATTCCAATTCAGGAATCATGCTCGAGCGTGAAATTGAATATTTTGGAAGCATTGAATAATCCTTTTTTCGATAAACAGAATCACTAGATAAGAAAAAAAAACAGTTTAATTGTATCTGCCCCAATCCAAAGATTATCCAAACACCCACATTTTTACAAAAAAAACTCCTAAAAAATCTAAATTCTATTTGACAAAAATAACATATATTATATATATAAAAATATACTAAATTCTTGTTTAGTATAAGAAAGTTAATCCAGCTTTCTTGACGTGTCAGCAGCGTCCAAATAGGTTTAGGTCAGCCGGATTCTTAAGAAGACAAATCGCTCGTGCGAAAAAGCATCTAACTTAGTCAATCTTACGAATCCGGCCTTTTTTGAATGCAACTCAGTAAAAGGAGGAGCCATGAATTTCGAACTCACCCCAAACACGGGAGCTGTTTTTAAAGTTCAGAATAAACCCAGCGACAAACTCCCTGATTATGAAGGTCATGTCAATATTAACGGGAAAATTTTGCGAGTTGTAGGCTGGCGTCGTTACGGAAGAAAGACAGGAAAACAATACATGTCCCTTTTATTCACAGAACTTTCAATGCCAATACATCAGACTTAGGTTTTTCATTTTACAAAGATTCATTCTATTTTTATCATGCTCGTATCATGCCTTTAGAAATGGCTCACAAGCTCATTAAAGAAAGAGAACTTGAAGATGGAAATTTAGAGAAAGCCGAAAAAATTCTCACTGACTACATCGTTTCCCATGAATCACCCCGCGCATACGGGTTATTAGCCCAGATTCAATATTGGAAAGGGGAAATTGCTCCTAAAGATGGAAAAATTGCAATCTATGAAAAGGGAATCGAATTTGGTAAGCAAGGGATTGCTCTTAACAAAGAAAATATTGAATCCACTTTCTGGCTCGGAGTCTGTTACGGTCTTTTAGGTGATGAACAGGGCATCATGAGTAGCTTCTTTCTGCTAGATCCTATCGAGTCCTGCTTTAGCCAGGCTTTAAAACTAGATGAATCTTATTTCTATGGAGCTCCTCTTCGTTCTATGGGATTTTTCTATCATAGAATTCCGAGCTGGCCTGTTTCGAAAGGAGATAATAAAAAAGCCTTAGCTTATTTGGAAAAGGCACTTACTTACGGACCGGATTTTTATTTAAATCATCTATATATCGCTTTCGTATACAAATCCCTTGGAAATAAAGAAAAGTTTAAATACCATCTAGAATGGATAATAGATGCAGAACCTACACGCAAGTTTGCAAAGGAAAACAATCGCTATAAGGAAGAGGCTAAAAAGCTTTTACAAAGGTAAGAGGAAAGAATTGGGAGAACGACGGGAATTGAACCCGCGACAGCCAGTACCACAAACTGGAGCTCTACCAACTGAGCTACATTCTCCATTTTTTTG
>Ga0209174_10000268_pt1 | contig 39836 bp, 40 predicted proteins | sample JI91814BDNA_FD_187505 | JGI IMG/M metagenome (GOLD analysis project Ga0209174, IMG submission 187505) | Wastewater effluent complex algal communities from Wisconsin, to seasonally profile nutrient transformation and Carbon sequestration -... | ecosystem: Engineered > WWTP > Effluent > Algae...
TTGAGGCTACTAGAATCTAGCTAGAAAGCTGTTTCGATTTGAGGCTACTAGAATCTAGCTAGAAAGCTGTTTCGATTTGAGGCTACTAGAATCTAGCTAGAAAGCTGTTTCGATTTGAGGCTACTAATGATAAAAATAAAAAGTATTTTTTATTTTTTATAAATCTTTACCATAATATAAGGGGGGGAGATTATAGAGGGGGGGTTAAATCTTTTTTATTTAAAAGTATTAATCAAATAATATATTTTTATTGCAAATTTTTAATATTAATAACATTCAACAGTTAAATTTTTTGAATTAAGTATTCAAATATTTTTTATGTATTTATTATTAGTTTTTTTACCATTAATTGGTTCATGTTGTGCTGGATTATTCGGCCGATTTATTGGTCCTTTTGGATCATCTTATATTACTGTAATTTGTTTAGTAAGTACATTTTGTATATCTCTTTTTACTTTTTATGAAGTAGCATTATTAAATTGTTGTGTTTATATAAAATTAATGCCTTGAATTAATTCAGAATTATTGAATGTTGATTGAGGATTTATGTTTGACTCTTTAACAGTTGTTATGTGCTGTACAGTAACTTTTGTATCTTCTATAGTCCACCTGTATTCTACAGAATATATGGCTTATGATCCCCATCTTTCTAGATTTATGTCTTATTTATCTCTTTTTACATTTTTTATGTTGATATTAGTTACTGCTGATAATTTTGTGCAAATGTTTGTTGGTTGAGAAGGAGTAGGCCTATGTTCTTATTTGCTTATTAATTTTTGATTCACGCGAATTCAAGCTAATAAAGCGGCGATAAAAGCAATGATTTTAAATAGAATTGGTGATTTTGGGCTTGTTATTGGAATTTTGATTATTTTTGTTGAATATAAAGCAGTAGATTATGCTACAGTTTTTGCAACGACGTCAATTTTTACAAATAAAGTTTACCATTTCTTAAATTTTGATTTTAATTTAATTTCGATTATTTGTTTTTTTTTATTTATTGGTGCTATAGGTAAGTCCGCTCAATTAGGATTGCATACATGGTTGCCTGACGCAATGGAAGGTCCTACACCTGTTTCAGCATTGATACATGCTGCAACAATGGTAACTGCTGGAGTTTTTTTAATTGCACGTTCATCTCCTTTATTTGAATACAGTTCTAGTATACTTAATTTAATTACAGTTTTAGGAGCCTGTACTTCATTTTTTGCAGCTACAGTGGGGTTATTGCAAAATGATTTAAAACGAGTTATTGCTTATTCAACGTGTAGTCAGTTAGGTTATATGGTTTTTGCTTGTGGTTTATCAAATTATTCAGTTGGAGTTTTTCATTTAGTTAACCATGCTTTTTTTAAAGCTTTACTTTTTTTAGGAGCTGGTTCTATTATTCATGCGGTTGCGGATGAACAAGATATGCGTAAAATGGGAGGCTTAAAAAATTTAGTCCCATTTACATATTCTATGATGGTAATTGGTTCTCTTGCTCTTATAGGTTTTCCCTTCTTAACTGGATTTTATTCAAAAGATGTTATTCTTGAAGTTGCATACGGCAAGTATACATTACAAGGACATTTTAGTTATATTTTAGGTACCATAGGTGCTTTTTTAACGGCATTTTATTCAACTCGATTAATTTATTTAACGTTTTTGTCTAAACCAAATGGTTATAAAACTGTTATTTGTTCGGCATATGATTCTTCTTATCAAATATCAAGTTCTTTATTTTTTTTAGTTATTCCTAGTGTATTGATTGGGTTTTATGCTAAAGATATGATTATAGGTTTTGGAAGTGATTTTTGAGGAAATGCGATTTTTGTTACTGTTGAAAATATGAATAGAATTGACTCTGAATTTATTACTCATTTTTATAAAATATTACCTGTACTTTTAAGTTTATTAGGTGTAACATCATCATTTCTATTATATTTATTTGGTAGCAACATATTAGTTAAATTAAAAATCTCTAAATTAGGAAAAAAAATTTATAATTTTTTTAATAAAAAATGATTTTTTGATAAAATATACAACGAATATATTGGTCAATATTTTTTCACAATTAGTTATACTATTACTTATAAAACAATTGATCGAGGAATTATTGAAGTTTTTGGTCCAATGGGATTATCTTCTATCATAACAAAAAAAGCTTTATTTATTTCTAAAATGCAGACCGGTTATTTATATCATTATACTTTTTTGATGTTAATAGGTCTTACTATAATTTTAGGAGTACGACAGTTTTGAATTTGTGCAGGTAATTTTGTTGATTTTAAAATTTTTATTTTATTTTTTGTTTTAAGTTTTTTTTTATTGAATAATAAAAAACTTAAAAATTCATATTATATTAATGGCAACTCAAAATGTACAGTTAAGTCCTATTTATAAATTTGTAACTCGTTGGCTTTTTTCAACTAATCATAAAGATATTGGAACTTTATATTTAATTTTTGGGGCCATTTCAGGTGTAGCTGGAACAGCTTTATCTTTATATATTCGAATAACATTGGCACAACCCAATGGTAGTTTTTTAGAATATAATCATCATCTATATAATGTTATTGTTACAGGTCATGCTATATTAATGATTTTTTTCATGGTAATGCCAACTTTAATTGGTGGATTTGGCAATTGATTTGTCCCTTTAATGATTGGTGCGCCCGATATGGCTTTTCCAAGAATGAATAACATTAGTTTTTGATTATTACCTCCTTCATTACTATTATTATTTGCATCAATGTTAACTGAAGCTGGCGTTGGTACAGGTTGAACTGTATATCCACCGTTATCAAGTGCAACTGCACATTCTGGAGGTTCTGTAGATTTAGCTATTTTTAGTTTACATTTATCTGGTGCATCTTCTCTTTTAGGTGCTATTAATTTTATTTGTACAATTTTTAATATGCGAGTAAAAAGTCTATCTTTTCATAATTTACCATTATTTGTATGAGCTGTTTTAATTACTGCGTTTTTATTATTATTATCATTACCTGTGTTAGCAGGAGCAATTACAATGTTATTAACAGATAGAAATTTTAACACTACTTTTTTTGATCCTGCTGGAGGAGGTGATCCTGTTTTATTTCAACACCTTTTTTGATTTTTTGGTCATCCTGAAGTTTATATTTGTGCGCCATTGTGCTTAATTTTTCGTTAATCATTATGATTATACTTAGTTATCAATTTTGTATTAAAACACTTTTCTTTAGTATGTTTAGAAATAAGTATACTAAAAGCGGAAATGAAAGTCACTTGCGAAATCAGATTTTTTTCAAAAATAGTTGGCGAGTTACGATGTATAAGGTTAGGTTTACTAAGTTGAAACTTCACACTTATTTTTTACTAAATAACGACTCTATAATCTGTAATGAGTTGTTTGGATTATGATTCTCTACCAGAATGTATAGAGAATCTTTGATGACTAATCGAAAGGCTTGCCATCAGCAATGTTATGTGAAGCAACAACCTAAGTACATTAATGACGGAATTTTAAGAACTATGGGATATCCTAAAAGGTGAAAGCCTTATGGAAGCGGAGACTTTGTAAGAGAGTCAGATTTTAAACGTTTTAGTTCAATTGCTAACATCAATGAGCGTTCGTGCGTTAGTTTAAACGAACTAATAAAACTAAACAAAAACAATAAAGAATATACAAACGATAAATTAATTCATATTGTTTCAAATATTAAAGTTCTTATTTTAAGTTATGAAAATAATAAAAATAAATTAAAGAGTTGTTTTTTGAGTGTTGATTCTTTTCTTTTGAATAATATCAACTTAAAATGGCTCATAACTGTTAGCCAAGAATTAAAAGCAGGCATGTTTAAATTTAAACCGATTCATCGTGTTTATATTTTTAAACCTACGAAAAAAAGTACTACAGAGGCTTTAACCATAGATAGTTTTAGAGATAAAGTTGTTCAACAAGCTATTTATATTATTTTGAACGCAATTTATGAATCTTCTTTTTTGAATGCGTCACACGATTTTTATTTTAATGAAAGTACGCATAAGGTTTTAAAAGAGATAAAGTATAAATTTCAAGATGTAAAATGATGTTTAAAGACGACTATTGATTATAGTTTTTTTAGTTTTGATTCTAAAATTTTGTTAAATCTTTTAGGTAAACGAATTGTTTGTTTTAAATTTTTAGCCTTAATAAAAAAATTGATTAAAACTGGTTATGAAATCCCTTGAAAATTTGTTTCATTTAACAAAAGTTTTTCTCAAAGAAATATTTGTTCCATATTCAATAATATCTATTTGCATGAATTAGAGTTATTTTTAATAAAACTTTCTGAGTTTTTTAATCAGAACAGACGCTATAAAAAATTTTTTGCTTTTAGACGTGCGCGTTATCAAATAAAAGAGAAAGTTGGTAATGTTTTTTTATCAATAAAATTATCTAACTTCCATTGTAAAATTTACAATAATAATTCTTTTGTTTTTAATTTTAAAAAATTTTATCATATTCGTTGTGTTACAAGTTTTGTTATTGGGGTCGTCGGATCTCGTAAAGATATTATTAAAATTTGTCATAAAATTGAGATATTTTTGATAAATGAATTACAATTTCCATTGGGTTCTCAAACAATATCTGTCATTCATTTCAACAAGAATCCTCTTTTTTTCTTAGGTATCTTTATCAAAAAAAATTGACGACGAGACAAATGAGTCCAAATTACTAAAAAAAAAAAGAGGATTTCTATGAAGATAAAAATGACGCCTAAAATTACTTTAAATGCATCCATAAAATTGATTTTTAAAAAAGCAACTTCTCATGGTTTTTTTAAAAGCCGTGATGACAAATTTATTCCTATTAGAGTAGCTCGTTGTATCAATTTAAATCATCTAAACATTTTGCGTTACTATAACTTTGTTATTTATGGCGTTTCTAATCATTATTCTTTTGTAGACAACAAAAATTTTTTGCTCAGTTTTGCTCATGGACTTAATCTTTCATGTGCGCGAACTTTAGCTTTAAAATATAAGTTATGTCATGCTTCTAAGATTTATAAAAAATTTGGAATTAAGTTAAAATCTTTTGATAGTAATATTGAATTGTTTATTCCGCCGATTTTTAAAAAGATTAAAGAACCGGAATATAAAGTTGTAGTTCTTGATAACATATAAATAATAAATAAGATAATTAAAAACAATTTGGTTTAATTAAATGTTTCATTTGTTGTTAATGATTCCATAAAAACATATTGTGTTTGGAAAGTTCAAAACTTAAAAAAATGCATAAATTTCTTTGCGAAGCAAACGGTTGATAATAAACAATAAGGAAAAGGCAAAGTATTTTATGTATTTATTATATTTTTTTGATTTTAAAAATATCACTTAAGGTTGTTAAAATGAATTGAGTTTGTTTATTAGTTTTTAATCAGAAAGCCGTATGATATGAAAGTATCACGTACGGTTTGGGAGGATTTAATATTTACTAAAGTTTTTTTTAAATCATGTTTGTATTAAATGACCTCACTAATTTTACCTGGATTTGGAATTATTAGTCATATTGTTGTTAGCACTGCAAAAAAACCTATTTTTGGTTATCTTGGTATGGTTTATGCTATGTTTTCAATTGGTGTTTTAGGCTTTATCGTATGAGCTCACCATATGTTTACTGTAGGTTTAGATATAGACACTCGAGCTTATTTTACAGCAGCAACTATGATTATTGCCATTCCAACAGGCATTAAAATTTTTAGTTGACTTGCTACTTTATGAAAAGGGTCTATTGATTTACGTACTCCGGGTCTTTTTGCTATTGGTTTTATATTTTTATTTACTGTAGGTGGTGTTACTGGAGTTGTTATTGCCAATTCTGGAATAGATATTGCTTTACATGATACTTATTACGTAGTTGCACATTTTCATTACGTATTATCAATGGGAGCAGTTTTTTCTATGCTAGGAGGACTTTATTTTTGATTTGAAAAAATTACTGGTGTTCGATATTCAGAAGTATTAGGAAAAATTCATTTTTGAAGCTTTTTCATTGGAGTTAATTTAACTTTTTTTCCAATGCACTTTTTAGGTGTTGCAGGTATGCCAAGACGTATTCCTGATTATCCTGACGCATATTTTACGTTCAATAAAATTGCGTCTTGAGGTTCTTATATTTCTGCTATCTCTTCATTATTCTTTTTTTATGTTGTATTTGAAGCTTTTTCAGCTAATAAGATAAATAAAAAAGAATATTAATTATTATTTTATTCAAATTTTTTGGATTAAAAATAATATGTGTATTATAATATAACATAATAGTTGATCCGTTTGAAAATATAAAAATTTGTCTGAACAAGTTATAATAACTTTTTATTTTAACTTTATAAAATTTTTTTTTAAAATAACTAACATTTACTTTAATTTTATATAATTTATATGATAATAGTTTAATTCTATTTCAACTTTGTGCTCTTGGACTATGACCTCGCATCTCGTATCTCTGGTAAATTTCTCAATTCAAATTCGTTAAAATATAGCAATTCAAATTTTTTAGCTTCTTTTGTTATTAAAAACATGAGATTAAGTAAGAATTATTTGTTAGCTCTTTTAGATAGTCATTTAATACATTATCCAAGTCCATTAAATTTAACTTATGCATGAAGTTTTGGATCTTCTGCAGGAATTTGTTTAGTTATTCAAATTTTATCTGGAATTTTTTTAGCTATGCATTATACACCACATATTGATTTAGCTTTTAGCAGTGTTGAACATATCATGCGAGATGTAAACAATGGGTGATTAATTCGTTATATTCATGCAAATGGAGCTTCAATGTTTTTTATTGTTGTGTATTCTCATATTTTTCGTGGACTTTATTTTGGTTCTTATATGCAGCCAAGACAGTTACTTTGATGCTCAGGTGTTCTTATTTTTATTTTAATGATGGGAACCGCGTTTATGGGTTACGTTCTACCTTGAGGCCAAATGAGTTTTTGAGGTGCAACTGTTATTACAAGTTTAGTTACTGCAGTACCAATTGTTGGTCAATCTATTGTTGATTGATTATGAGGAGGTTTTACTGTAAATAATGCGACATTAAATAGATTTTTTAGTTTACATTTTTTTTTACCATTTATAATTGCAGCTTTAAGCCTAGTACATTTGGCACTTCTACACAAGGATGGTTCAAACAATCCGTTAGGAATTGACAGTAAAGTTGACAAAATAGCATTTTATCCGTATTATGTTGTTAAAGATCTTTTTGCATTTTTTAGTTTTTTAGTTTTTTTTGGAGTTTTTGTCTTCTATTTTCCAAATGCATTGGGTCATCCAGATAATTATATACCTGCAGATCCTATGCAAACACCGGCTCATATTGTTCCTGAATGGTATTTTTTACCTTTTTATGCAATTTTACGGTCTATTCCTGATAAGCTTGGCGGTGTTGCAGCTATGGGTGGTGCTCTTATCATTTTATTTTTAATACCATTTACTAATACATCTGAAATTCGTAGTACAACTTTTAGACCTATTTTTAAAATTTTTTATTGACTAATTGTAGCTGATTTTTTATTATTAGGTTGAATAGGCCAAAAACCTGTTAAAGATGTTTATGTTTTAGTAGGTCAACTTGCAACGGTTTTTTATTTTCTGTTTTTTGTGATTTTAATTCCTCTTATAGGAATAATTGAGACTAAGTTAGTAAATTATGTTTGTAAAGAACAATAATTTTTAATATAATAAAAAATTACTTTATTGAAATTTTGTTTATAGTCAAGAAAGTAATAAGTTCGTTTGTTTAGAAAAAATTGTAAATTTGAATTTTATTTTGACAAATCTATGAAAATTTAAGTATTAAAAATTACTTAACTTAAATGACTTTTCTGAAAAATTAACATTGAAAAAAGCTTGAGGCAAAAAAATTGTTGTTAGTTTGAATCTAGTTAAAATCGTTTTTGAGAAAAATTATATATTAATAATGACAGTAAAAAAAAAGAATTTATTAAAAAAAATAAAAAATTTTACAATTAATTTTGGGCCTCAGCATCCTGCTGCTCATGGTGTATTAAGATTAGTTTTAGAACTTAACGGTGAAATAGTTAATCGAGCTGACCCTCATATAGGTTTATTACATAGAGGTACAGAAAAATTAATTGAGTACAAAAACTATGTTCAGGCTTTACCTTACTTTGATCGTTTAGATTATGTTTCTATGATGGCGCAAGAGCATAGTTATTGTTTAGCAATTGAAAAACTTTTCAATTGTAAAATTCCAGAACGCGCACAATATATTAGAGTGCTTTTTCTTGAAATTACTCGACTTTTAAATCATTTGTTAGCTGTTGGTTGTCATGCTATGGACGTAGGTGCAATGACACCATTTTTGTGAGCATTCGAAGAAAGAGAAAAACTAATGGAGTTTTATGAGCGGGTATCAGGTGCTCGAATGCATGCAGCTTATTTTAGACCCGGAGGAGTGCAAGTTGATATTCCAAAAGGTTTATTAAATGATATTTATATGTTTATTGAACAGTTTACGTTACGGTTAACTGAAATGGAAGATATGTTGACTGAAAATCGAATTTGAAAACAGCGATTGATTGATATTGGTATTGTAAGCGCTAAAGATGCATGCCAATGAGGTTTTAGTGGGGTTATGCTACGTGGTTCAGGTATTTATTGAGATTTACGAAAAAGTCAGCCTTATGAAATTTATGATAAACTTAACTTTGATATACCTGTAGGTACTAATGGTGATTGCTACGATCGTTATTTAATTCGAATTTTTGAAATGAAACAATCTTTAAAAATAATTGAACAATGTTTAAATTTAATGCCTAAAGGTTTTATTAAAACAAATGATTTCAAAATTTCTCCACCAACTAGAGTTGAAATGAAACAATCTATGGAAGCATTAATTCATCATTTTAAAATGTATACTCAAGGAGTGATTATTCCTGCTAATGAAACGTATATAGGTACTGAAGCTCCTAAAGGAGAATTTGGAGTTTATTTGATTTCTGATAATACAAATAGACCTTATCGATGCAAAATTAAAGCTCCTGGATTTAATCATTTACAAGCTTTAGATTTTATGTCGAGAGGACATCTAATTGCTGATGTTGTTACTATTATAGGCACTCAAGATATTGTATTTGGAGAGGTTGATCGATAAATTAATAAAATGTCTTTTAATTTAAAATCTTTTAAAACGTTACAAGTTTTTCCAAATGGTTGTATCTATTTTAGTTCTTCAGTTTATTTAAAATCTTTTAAAAAATATAACTTTTTTAAAAAAAATTTATTTATAAACCCATCAAAATCTTTACCTATTATTACTAAGCATTCTAATTTTTTTTATTTTAAATATCGTGATCAAATTTCTAAAAATTTAATAAATGAATTCACAATTAATCGTAAAAAACATTAAAGATTTATTTGAATTATGTCCATTAGAAAAAATTCAATTTTATGGTCGAGATTTAATAATTGTCGTAAAGCCAAAATTATTATATGATATTTTAGTATTTTTTAAATACCATATTTCATATCAATTTGATATTTTAACATGTATTAGTGGTGTAGATTATCCTAGTAATAAGTATAGGTTTAAATTAGTTTATGATTTATTAAGTATTCGCTACAATGTTCGTTTCAGAATTAAAACTTTTACTCATGAATTACTTGGAATAAATTCTTGTGACCAATTATATTTTACAGCAGGTTGATATGAGTGTGAAATTTGAGATATGTATGGTGTTTTTTTTAAAAATCATTCCAACTTAAAACGAATTTTAACGGATTATGGTTTCGAAGGACATCCACTTAGAAAAGATTTTCCATTAAGTGGTTTTGTTGAAATGAAATATAATGAAACAGAAAAAAGAGTAATAAATGAATCTATTGAATTGTGTCAAGAGTATCGAACGTTTAAGTTTTTATCTCCTTGAGAATAAGTTAATCCAATTTATATATGAAAAAACAAATTCAAAAAGATTCAAATATTCGTAAACTTTTTAATAAACAAGAGTTGACTTCTAATATTTTAAAAAACATAATTAAAAATGAAAGTTTTTCATTGATCTTAAAATGAAACGCTGTATTAAAACTATCTAATCTTTCAACTAAATTCAATAAAACCCGATTTGTGAATAGATGTGTCTTAACTAGTCGAAAAGCTAAATTTAGTAAAACCTTTAAAAAATTTTCAAGATTAAGTTTTTTACGATTAGCAAGAGCTGGTTCTATTGTTGGATTAAAAAAATCATCTTGATAAAAAAATAAATTAAAAATGACTTTATCTTCTTTTTTTTCAAAAAACTGTTTCTGTTTGAATAATTTTTTATTTCATAATAAATATTTGTATTTAAATGATTCATTATTTTATAATGAATATGCTGTAATTCTAATTTTTGTTTTTATTGCTATTTTATTGTCTGTTATTATAATATTTTTTTCATATATTTTTGTAGTTCAAAATCCAGAAACTGAAAAATTGTCTTCATATGAGTGTGGATTTGAACCTTATGAAGATGCACGTCACACGTTTGATGTTAAATTTTATTTAGTAGCTATTTTATTTATAGTTTTTGATATTGAAACAATGTTTTTAATACCTTGAACCAATGTATTAGGTCAACTTGATATTGTTGGATTTTGAGCTATGATTGATTTTATGTTTGAATTAGGAATTGGTTATATTTATATTTATTGTGTTGGAGCATTAGATATAAATTAGTTCCATCAAAATTTTAGTTATTCTATTTTGTCTTTTTCGATTGATGAGTGTTAAATTAAATTATTTAAGAAAGGTGACTGAGCGGCTTAAAGTGAAGGTTTGCTAAATCTTTGTATAATTTTTTATACCGTGGGTTCGAATCCCATCCTTTCTTTTAGTATTATTTATTGTGTTGGAATATAGCCAAGTTGGTAAGGCCTTCGTTTTTGGTACGAATATTCAAAGGTTCAAATCCTTTTATTCCAAGAAAAAATTTTTTAATTTAAAATTTGTTTTGAATAAAAGATAAATTTAATTAAAAAAGTCTTCATCGTCTAGTGGTTAGGACTTCACCCTTTCACGGTGATAACACGGGTTCAAGTCCCGTTGAAGATATTTTTTAAAGACAAAATAAATTGAATTAAGTTTATTATTATATCCCGACTTTTATGCCCCCACGCTCTAAGATTCGCACTACTTTACATAAATAGCGTCAAATTTATTTTATTAATACTTAAAATTCGTATGTTCTAATCGAAAAAATTTTGAACATTGTATCATTGTAGAAGAGTATTTGGTAGTATAATTTTTACTATCTAAATAAAAATCATTTAATCAAAATCTCAACTGTGATTTAATAAATTTACTTCGTTTAGGTTTAAATTTTAAAGAATTTGTAATAGGCTTTTTAATTTTTTTTAATAGTTGAAATGCTAAATTATTTAAATTAGAAATAGCATAATACTGAAATCCTATATAATTTTTAAACTGATAAGGTGTGTTTGAATTAAACACTAGCTTATTATTTCGGAAAACATTTGAAATATAAAATGTTTTTTTGCAATAAGAAACAATTTTTCTTATAATTTGTCAGTCACTTTTAGTTTGATTTAATGAAGTTATTATTTTAGTTGTTTTATTAATATCTCCATTAGTATTTATATAAGTTCCTGAAGTTTCAAAAAATACATTATTTGGCAGGTGTATTTGATTACACAAATTAAAATTTTTTTGGAATTCTACTATTTCCTTTGTATTTAAAGTGCTGTTTTGTGTAATTAGTAGTTTATTTGTATTTCCAGAATTTTGAAAAAAGTTTAACAATTTTAGATTTAATAATTTTTTTATATTATAAGTATTAAATGAACTATTTAAAAAATAAACTCCTAAGGAGTTTTTAAAGTCTATATTTTGTACAGTTTTTAAAATATTAAAATTATTAATACCACTTTCATTTAAAGTTGAATTTAATATATTTAATTCTTTGAATGTCTTAGAATAAGAATAAGAATTGATATATTTTATCAGTAATTTTAAAGTATTTGTTAAATTAAGAGAATCTTTTCGTTTAAATAGTTCTGAATTTGATATTAGAATAGGATTTGAAGAGTTTACAAGCTCCTGACAAAACAAATTGTTACCTTCAACTAAAGATTTTAAAATTTTCGTATTGTTGCTAAGATTATGTGTAGAAAATGTTAGGTTAGATAAAGAACCTATTTGAATGATTTTAAAATTTCCTTTTAAGTATCTTGATCGAAGAGTTAAATTTAATTTAGAGCCTTCGTAGCGAGGATTTATACCGATCAAAACACAAGTGTTTGATGTTACAATTTTAGAGTTACTTAAATTAGAGTTCAATAAATAATTTTGTTCGGAATCGATAATTACTTTTTGCGATTCTGATTGTCTTAGTTTAAAAAAAGAATATTTATGGCTTAAAATATATAAAAGGTTCAAAACCTCTAAGCTTATATCTTTATTTAAACAAATTGTTATTTGATAAGGTTGATATAAGTGTTTTGATAAATGACTTTTAAAGTATAGTGTATAAAAAATTTCTTTAAACAATTTTTTCCATGACAAACTAACAAATAATTTATCATTGTTTTTAATAAAACTATGTGTTATTCTTTCTGGGGAAAACATTCCATCAAATGAAAATCGAGTTTTATCGGAAATTCAGTTTGTTTTATAAGTTGTTTCATCATAACTCGGTAAAATTTTGATTATTTGATTATTTTTTATAAACACTTGAATTGGAGTGCCAAATCCATCTGAAAAATCAATAAAGGTTACATTTTTTAACTCCCAATTTCGACTTATAAACGGATATGGTTTAGAAGTTAAAGCTCCTACTGGGCATAAATCAATAACATTCCCCGATAATTCAGATTGAAAAATTTTTTCAACATAAGTTCCGATTTCACTTTGCAAACCTCTTCCAAACATTCCCATATTTTCAACTCCGGCAACTTCTGCAGCAAAACGTACACATCTTGTACAATGAATACATCTTGTCATTACCGTTTTAACGATAGGTCCAATATTTTTGTTAATGACTATTCTTTTAAAATTATAAAATCTTTTTTTGGTTAAGCCAAAAAAAAGAGATTGATCTTGTAAATCACATTCACCTCCTTGATCACATATTGGACAATCTAAAGGATGATTTAATAATAAAAATTCTAAAATGTTTTCTCGTGCTTTTTTTACTAACGAACTATTTGTATAAATATCGCCGTTTGCTAAACAAGAGCTTGCATTCATTGCACAAGAAACAATAGGTTTAGGTGAATTTTTTAATTCTATAAGACACATTCGGCAATTTCCTGAAATAGATAAACCTTTGTGATAACAATAGTGCGGTATATTAATACCTAATGTTTCACAGTATTCAATAAGAGGTGTATTTTGTTTTCAAAAATTAGCATTTGAATTATTTTTAAATTCTAAATCATAATTAAATTTTATGTTGTTTATATAAAAGTATTTCAAAAATTATGAAAAATTAATTTCGAGTTAAGGAAACATAGCTTTTAATGGTTAAAGCATCGACCTGTCACGTCGAAGATTGCAGGTTCAAATCCTGTTGTTTCCGTTTTTAGTTTAACCTTTAATATTTTTAATTGTATCTATTTTGATAGTATTTTTTACTCTATAGTATACAGTTAAAAGAGCTAAACCTATAGCAGATTCTGTAGCAGCAATAGTTAATATAAATAAAACAAATACGTAACCTGTAACGTCGTCTAAATAGATAGAAAAAATAACAAAATTTAGATTTATAGCTAATAGCATTAATTCAATAGATATCAGTGTTATTAATATGTTTTTTCTATTTAAAACAAGTCCTAGTACTCCAATTAAAAATAAAATTAGAATAATATTCAAAATATAATTTAGATTTAAGATTATCATGTGTAAATTAGTTAATTTTGGGTACATTGGGATTTGAACCCAAGACCTGTGGATTAAAAGTCCAATGCTCTACCGACTAAGCTACATACCCTTTTTTTTAATTCTTTAACATTATAATGCAAAAAGAATTAAGAATGCCATCATTAATGAAAAAAGTGCAATAGCTTCAGTTAGTGCAAAACCTAAAATAGCCATTTTAAATAACTCGTCTTTTAAAGAAGGATTTCGTGAAGTTCCAATTACTAATGCACCAAATACGGTACCAATTCCTACTCCAGCTCCTGCTAGTCCAATAGTAGCTAATCCAGCTCCTATAAATTTAGCTGCTTGTAATAACATATAAATATAAAATAAATGTATTTTTTTTCGGTGGCTTTGATGCAGCTGTGAATAAATAAATTCTTCTATCTTAAAGTTCCCATCAAATTTTATAGTTTTAAATAACATTTAAAATTTTTATAGTCTCTGTGATCTATGATTCTATACAAATTATAAAAAAACTATTGTTTTAATAGGTAATTTTGCGCCTCCAGTTTTAAAAGCTGTAATTGCAATATTTTTAGATATTCCACAAATTTCAAATAAAATCGTACCAGCACTAATTTTAACGCTTCAATGAGAGACCGCACCTTTACCTTTACCCATTCGAACTTCAGTAGGTTTTGCCGTGATAGGTATACTTGGAAAAACGCGAATTCATAATTTTCCTTTTCGGTTTAATTTTCTGACAATAGCTTGACGAGCTGCTTCAATTTGTCTAGATGAAATAGTAGCAGATTTGGCAGCTTTTAAGCCAATATCTCCAAATTGTAATTTATTTGAGCGAAAATTATATTTGTGTAGTCTTCCTTTTTGTGTTTTTTTATACTTGGTTTTTTTAGGTTGTAATAACATAAGTTTCTTAATCTTAATTTTCACACATTCAAACTTTTATTCCAAAAGTTCCATTAATGGTATAAGCAGTTGATTGATGATAGTCAATTTTAGAATTAAATGATTGTAGAGAGAATTTTCCAAATTGCATTATAACTTTTTTTGCCCTTGGTGCTCTATTAAATCGGCCTTTAATTACAATTTTTGCACCTGTAAGATGTGATATATCAGCATTTATTAAAAGTTTTATAGTTTGTTTTAAAAATCCTAAAAAATAGTTATCTTTTCGAGAAATAGTAATTTGATCACTTCTTATTTGATTTAATTTAAATTGGTAACTTATAAATTCTGCTAATAGTTTTGCTGATTTTCTTTTAGAAATACTGATAAATAAAATGTTAACGGCTTCTTTAAAAAAAGAATTTCTAACAAATTTTTTTAATTGTTTAAAAACAGTTTTACAATTTTTAATTTGATTATAGGCTAATTGTTTATAATTGTTTAAGTTTTGTAATTTTATAAAAATATTAATCTTTTTTTTAGTGTATTGGCTTAAACTTTCTAGCAAAATATCTTCAAATTTTTTTAAAAGTATTGTCTGTTTTAAATTTAATCTATAAGGTAAAATATTTTTTTTATTCTTTTTTTGAATATTTAATCGCTTAATTCGAATTGAAAATTTTTTTTGATATTTAGTTAAATTTTTATCAATAATATGAATTGTTTTTTCTGTTACATAAAAAGAAATAAATATTTGTAAAGAATTGTCTGAATAAAATATTTTGCAATTATGAATTTTTATTTTGTATAGGTCAAAAATTCGATTTATATATTTTTGAATTTCTAAAGTTTTATACAAATATAAAGATGATTCTTCATTATTTTTTTCAATATATTTTTGTTCTCAGTTTTTTTTACAGATACCTAATCGAAAAATACGTGCATCTACTTTTTGTCCCATTTTTATTTATTTTTTTTTTTATAAGAAAACTGTTTTCGTGTATTAATAAATTCTCCAAATTTGTGATTAATCATTTCCTCAATAATTTTTACGGTTATGAATGTTTTGCCATTATAAATTTGGAAAGTAAGGCCAATAAATTTTGGTACAATTATAGAATTTTTCGAAGTTGTTTTAATTACATTTTTGGAACTAGAAATAGTATTTTCAATCTTTTTTAATAACCTACTATTAATGTATGGTCCTTTTCATTTAACTCTATTCATTAATTAATTTTTTAAAAATTTAGATGTGTAGTCTTTCGTTTTACTGTTTTACCATTTTTGGTCGGCTTCCCTCAAGGAGTTACTGATGATCTTCCTCCTGAAGTTTTACCTTCACCACCTCCATGAGGATGGTCTATAGGATTCATAGCAACTCCTCGGACAGTGGGTCTTTTATTTAATCATCGATTACGGCCTGCTTTGTTAATTCGTGTAAAAAATGCAAATTCATTCGAAACTGTTCCAATAGTTGCGTGACAAGTATTCGGTAATGATTTTTGTTTTCCAGAACTTAAAACAATTCGACAATAATTAGAATTTTTTTCTATTAACTGTGAACTCGTTCCCGCAGATCTACTAAATCGCGCTTTTTTATTTTTTTTTAGTGAGATATTGTGAATGAAACTCCCAACGGGAATTTTTGTTAATGTTAATGTATGGCCAATTTTTATTTCTGCATTAAGCCCTGATTTTACAATATCACCAATATTTAAATTTTTTGGTGCAATTATATAAAAATAATTGAAATTTAAAAAATCGTATATAGAAGCTATAAAAGCAGTACGGTAGGGGTCATATTCTAAACTAACTACAATTCCTATTGAGTCGTTATTTCGTATAAAATCAATTTTTCTATATCTTTTTTTATGACCACCGCCTTTATGCCGTACTGTAATTTTCCCTGCATTATTTTTCCCTGCGTTATTTTTTTGACCATGAATCATATTTTTAATAAAAGGGATTCTTCTTAGATTTTTTTTTAACAAATTATTTAGTTTTTTTTGAGTCAACGAAGTAAATTTATTTTTCATTAAATTCATACAAATTATTTTAAAAATTCATGTTTTTATTAAAAATAGTAAATAAATCGTTTTTTTCACCTAATTTAATTCTTCAAAATTATATAGCATACCTACTTCATAAGATTAAAATTTTAGAATTTATAAAAAAAGAAACTATTTCTTTTTATTTAAGTTGATTAATAGTATTTATATATACTAAAGCTTGTGCCTTAAAAAATAAAACAAATTATTTCATTTCATATTTATATACTTTTTTTTTTAATCGACAAAAATTAATTAGTTATATTATAAACATTGATTTATCTTTAACTAATACTTTTATAAATGTAAATACTATAAAAGGCAATCCTAACTCTTTTTTTTCAGCGGGAATGTTTAATTTTCAAAAAAAACAAAAAATTAAACAACCTAAAGCTATAATTACTATTTTAAAAGCTTTATTATTAAAATTCAAAACTTATAAATTTAAACCCGTTGCTTTACATTTTAATAATTTATTTTTTAAGCAACAATCATATATTTTAAAACGATTAAAACAAAAAGTTTTTATCAAATTAATTATGAGCTATAATTATTATCCACATAATGGTTGTAGATTAAAAAAAAAAAAACGAATTAAAATTCGTACACGTACCAAAAAGTTATAGAAGGAATGACTGAGTGGTTGAAAGTGGCAGATTGTAAATCTGTTAAGTTAAGCTTATCGTAGGTTCGAATCCTACTTCCTTCATCGAAATATAACGCAGTTTGGTAGCGTGCCTGTTTTGGGAACAGGAAGTCATGTGTTCGAATCACATTATTTCGAAATTTGTAATACTTTTTTATTTTTAAGTTTATAGTAAGGCATTTTAATTAATAACTGCATAGAATTATAAAAAAGAAAAACATTTTCAATATAAGATAATTTTTTTAAATTTTTAATTTGTTTTTTAGAGTAAATTTTGGTATTCAGCTTTAAGCACAATAAACTAATTCATAAACTCATATTTTCTAATTTTTTTACAATCAATTTAGTATTATTGGTGTTTAATAAAATAATAGGGCCATGCATTAAAACAGTTAAATTTTTAAATATTGAATTTTTAAGTATATTAATCATTAATGTATTAAAAATTCGAAAATATTTTAATTCATTCTTGTTTAAAAGTTGTTCGATTTTAATTCAATCTATGTTATTTAAAGAAGTTCCGTGATAAAAGAAAAAAAAGTTTATTTTTTTAAAATAATATTTAATTTTTAAACGTTTATAAATTTTTAAGTTAAAACTCATTTATTACTATATTTAGGCTTAGTAGGATTCGAACCTACGACAAAACCGTTATGAGCGGTACGTTCTACCTTTGAACTATAAGCCTAAATTAATCAAAAAAAACTAATTTTTGATTTTATGAAAAATATAAGCGTAAACCAACTTATTATTATTTTTTTAGTAGGAGTTTTGTTATTTAGTGATTTTTCAAAAATACTAAAAAATATACGAAATTTCATTAAAAATAATGAAATATATAAAACTTTAAAAAAAAAATAAATTCAGGAAAAAAGGGATTTGAACCCTTGACCTTCGGTTTTGGAAACCATTGCTCTACCAACTGAACTATTTCCCTAAAAATTCATGATTTATAAATATCTATTAGAAATTAGATATCGAGCTTTTTTTTCTTTTATTGCTTGAAGTTTTTTGATACTCAATTGTTACTTTTTTAAAGAAACTTTGTTATACACTTTTATAAAATTCAGTTGAATTCATAATTACAATAATACATTTTATTTTTTGATAACCGACGTAACTGAAGTGTTTGTAACTTACTTACAACTATCATACTTTATAGCAAATCAAATAACATTTATATTTATTTGCTATCAAATTTTTGTTTTTATTTCTACAGGTTTATACCAGTTTGAATATGTTTATTTCAAAAATATTAGTATAATTATCTTAATTTGTTGAGTTGTGTTTGTTTTAATTTTAAATAAATTTATTTTTCCAGCTAGTTGAAGTTTTTTTTTACAGTCTCAAATGTTTGTGCCCGTTAAAACTTTAACATTTTATTTTGAAGCTAAATTAAGTGAATATTGAATTTTTTATACAACTATCTACAATATAAGTCATTTTACTTATCAATTAATAGTTTTTTTTTTAATTTTTTTGAATTTATTTAAAACTAATTTTTTAATAGTTAAAAAATTAAGAAAAGTTTGATATTTTGCTTTTTTCTTAGTGGCAACATGTATAACACCTCCAGATGTTATGTACCAATTACTAATCAGCATTTGTATAATAATAATTTACGAGTTGATTTTGATTTATTTATTATTAAAAGTTGAATTTATTAACTTAAGTAGGCAGTCAATTAAAACTTATTAATATACCTACTGAAAATAATAAGTATCCTAAAGATAAAGGAAGAAAACTTTTTCAACCTATATACATTAATTGATCGTACCGATATCTAGGTAAAGTTGCTCTTGTAACAATAAAAAAGATGACACCTAACGCAATTTTTAAACTAAATCATAAACTATTTGGTATAATATTTAAAAAAGCTAAATTAATACATGGTCATCATCCACCTAAAAATAATATCGAAACAAAAGCGCTCATCAAAAGCATGTTAGCATATTCACCTAAAAAAAACAAAGCAAAAGTCATTGCAGAATACTCAACATTATACCCGGATACTAGTTCAGCTTCAGCTTCAGGTAAATCGAAAGGATGACGATTTGTTTCTGCAAGCATTGAAACACAGAAAATAATAAACATAGGCAATAAAGGTATAATAAATCAAATATTTTTTTGAGCCAATATTATAGAACTTAAATTAAAAGAGCCTGCGCAAATACACACATTAATTATAATAAATCCTATAGAAACTTCATAAGAAATCATTTGAGCCGCGGAACGTAGTGCGCCCAAAAATGGATATTTTGAATTACTTGATCAACCTGCCATAATAATTCCATAAACACTTAATGAGGAAGTTGCAAATAAATATAAAACTCCAACATTTAAATCTGATAATACTATTTGTTTTGATAAAGGTATTACTGCTCAACCGATTAAACTTAAAATAAAAGTTAACATAGGAGCAATTAAAAAAATAATTAAATTAGAATTACTAGGAAAAATAGTTTCTTTAACAAATAATTTTAATCCATCAGCTAAAGGTTGTAATAATCCTACAAATCCTATTACGTTAGGGCCTTTTCTTCTTTGTATAATACCCATAATTTTTCTTTCTGCTATAGTAAAATATGCTACAGAAATTAATACAGAAATAACAATAGCAAGAATTTTTAACACTGTACAAGTTATTAATAAAATCATTTTTAATTTAAATAATATGAGATTTTAGATATAAAAATTTTATAAAGAATATATTTTTAAAAATATGTAAGCATTTACAAATTTTCATTGAATACGTATAAATTCTTTATTATTTTTTTAGTTTTGAATTAGATCAAATAAAAAAAAATTAAATTATTATATTTATTTTAAAGCGTGAATAAATCCCACTAAATTTTATAATAATAAGTTGAATAATAAAGTTAATTATATACTTATTCTACAATACTCTTCAAAATAATTAAGATATACATATATAAAAATATATTGTTCTATTTCTAAGCTTTTGGTTATCTGTACATCTAAATTAGGATAAGGTAGGATTCGAACCCACGGTACTTTTCAATACAATAGTTTTCAAAACTAACGCCTTAAACCACTCGACCACTTATCCAGACAAAGCAAAAGAAGGGATTCGAACCCTCATCCATAATCTTGGCAAGATTATACTCTACCAAATTGAGCTACATTTGCACTATTTATTTTTAATTTATAAACAAATTTTAATAGATTTAAGTAAAAAAAAAAGTTCGTTTTTAGATTTAGAATTTGTTAGTAAAGTAATATCTAGGTTTGGTATATCTTTAAAAAATTCGTAGTGACTTTCAAGTTCCATAAATACTAAAGGATTTCGAATAACAATTGATATTGCTTTACAGTTTTGTTGAAATTGAGTATTTTGAGGTTTTTGAAGCTTTGGAAAAACAGAAGTTATTAACTTTAAATAAAAGCGATGCATAGTTTTTTTCTTTAAAACTATTTTGCAACCAACAGGATTTCCTTGTTTGATTTTTAACAATATATGCAAGTGTTTAGATCTAGTTAATTTACTTTTTTTTGATGTTAGAAATTCTAAAGCTAACAAACCAGAAATAAGGCGTTTAAAATTTGATTTTTGATATCCAAAATTTAATATAATTGTTTTTAATTTTGGAATTTGTTTTAAATTATCAAATTTAAATGCATTAATTGAATCGTATTTCATAACTTGTTGGAAATATGTCTCAAAAAAAAACATTTTATTTAATGTTAGATAAATCCCGAAGAAAGAGTTGCGAGCTTGAGATTTTTTTTTTTTTTTAATTTTTTAGGTATAGGACCGATAATGCGAGAGGCAATAGGTTTACCTTGTTTACCGATTAAACTAACAGCATTAGATTGAAAAAAAGTAATTGTCCCATCTTTTTTTGTTATTTTTTTTTTAGTTCGAATAATAATTGCCTTATGAACTTCACCTTTTTGCACTTTAGAAATTGATCGAGCTTTATTACGAAGTTTTTGGACAGATACTATAATAACATCACTTAAAACAGCAAAACGTCTATTAAAACCGTTAAGAACTTTGATACATTTTACAGATTTAGCACCTGAATTATCTGCTACTTTTAAAATTGTTTGTTGTTGAATCATTTTTTTGCGTTTATAGCTCAATTGGATAGAGCGTTGGATTTCGGTCCCAAAGATTATAGGTTCAAGTCCTATTAAACGTATACAAATATTATTATTTTTAAAATCATCTATAATAAAAATATTTTTTTTTAACGAAAGCGTATTCGTATAAGTTTTTCTTTCTATGTATATTTGTTCCGATGTTTTTGGCTGCAGCTATTAATTCGTTTGTTAATTTTTTATGTATTTTTATTTCTGTTTTTTGTTTTGTTTTGTTTAGAAAAAATTTCAAAGCTAACGAAATTCGATTTTTATTTTCAATTATATAAGGAAATTCTTTAAATGATAACCTTCTTTTTTTTTGTCTTAGCTGTTTTGTTTTTAACAAAGGTGCAATATTTATTAATGCTTTATTAATAAATTTTTTATGGTTTTTGGTAAATGACTTATAAAATCCTTTAAGCGTTTTAAGTCAAATTTTTTCAGAAATTGTCATTTTACCTTTTAATAGTAATTGATTGATTATTTTTTTATTCATGTATTATTATTTCAATATTTTTTTAGTACCATATTTTGAACGTGAAGTTTTTCTTTCTTTTAATCCATTGAAATCAAGTTTCCCTCGAATTAAATGGTATTTAATTCCTGGTAAATCTTTAACACGTCCCCCCCTTATCAAAACAGTAGAATATTCTTGTAAATTGTGCCCTTCACCTGGTATATAGGCCATTACTTTTTTATTATTAGTTAGTCTTAATCTAGTTAATTTTCTTAATGCTGAATTAGGTTTTTTGGGGGTTCGTAAAAAAATTTTAATACAAACTCCTTTTTTTTGTGGGCAATTATTTAATGCAGGTACTTTATTTTGTTTATGTTTTTTTTTTCGTTTATTACGACATAATTGATGAATAGTAGGCATTTATCTTAAAAAATTCTACCAAAAAAGGGACTTGAACCCTTACTCTTATATAAAAAGAACTAGAACCTAAACCTAGTATGTCTACCAATTCCATCATTTTGGCATTTGAATAAAACTACTCGTTATCGGACTTGAACCGATACTTTTATTAAAAATCAGATTTTAAGTCTGACGTGTCTACCAATTTCACCAAACGAGCTTTTATTATTCCACAATTTGACATTTTAACTTTAGGTGCACAAATATTCGGACTTTTGTTAACTTTATCTTTTTTTTATTATTTTAGCATTAATCTTGTTATACCAAATTATGCAGAAACAAAAAAATTTAGAGTTAAAAAATTAATAAAAAATACAAAATCTATTTCAACAATGGATTTAGATTTAACAAATAATAAAAAATTAATTAATAATAGTTACAAACTGGTTATGCAGTAAACAGAAAGGGAGTATAACTCAATTGGTAGAGTGTATGCTTTGCAAGCATAAAGTTATCGGTTCAAATCCGATTATTTCCAAATGTATTTTTTAAATATTTAAAAATTAAACTTAAATAAAGTTTTCTCTTCAGGTCAGATTTGAACTAACATCCTAGTAGTTAACAGCCACTCGCTCTACCCTTGAGCTACTGAAGATAATATTTTTAGTTACTTTACTTTGTATAATATCTTATAAATGAATTAAAATCAATTCAAAAGTGATAATATGTGAAATAATTAGTATATTTAATATTTTCTGTAACGAGTATTTGTAATGTTTTATAATTTATATAAAAATGTTTAGGAGGTAGTGGTCATATTTCTGAGTTTAATACGTTTGATCTGATAATATGGTGAATACTATCATCGAAGGTAATTAAATCCCCCTTTTTTAATTCAAAAAATTTATGTTGAACAATTTTATTATTAACATAAACTTTTTGATGAGAAATTAACTGACTTGCATTATAAAAACTATGGCAAAAATGTGTTCGATATAAAGCAGTATCTAATCTAGCTTCTAGTTTTTGAATAAATAAAATAGGTGCACGTATATTTAATTTTTTAGAATCTTTTAAGATTAACTTAACTATTCTTTTCAAATAACTTTTTCTCAGTTTGCCGTAATAAAAACTTAGTCTTTGTTTATTTTGTAAGTTATATTTAAATTTTTTATTAAAAAAGTTTTTAAAATTAAATAAACAATAAGAAATAGGATCATAAAAGTTTTTTTTTTTTTTTGATGTTAAATGTTGAAATTTTTGTCATTTCAATTTATTAAATTTTAAAATTTTATTATTATTTTGAACATTTTTTTTTAATGGCAAAATTTTTTTAAACAACGGTTTATGAGGTCGGTTTTTTGTAATATGCATAAATATTTTATAAATTATTTTTTAAATTTTTATTTTTTAAGTTTATGTCGTTCGATGTTTTTTCTTACAACTGTTAACTTATTCATATTATTTGATTGTTTCCTCTTTTTTAATGGTATCTTTTTTAATATTGAATAGAATAAAAAAAGATAAGTTATTTTTAAATTTTTTTCAACAAAATCAAAATTTCCTAAAACTCTATAAGTTATTTTGGAAATATTCAAAAAATTACAATTAAAAGACAGAATAGGAATTCCAGTTTTATAAAATTCATTAATTACATTAGTTTCAATTTTTTGGTTAAAAATGACAACTAAATGCGGTTTTGTTTTGATTGTTAATAAAAGTTTTAAATTTTTTGAAAAATTTTGTGACTGTAGTGACGTCAAATAAGAAAATATTGAAAACCGATTTCGAAAAATACCACTTATTCATGATTTTTGTGAAATGAAATTGTGATTGGTAAAATGTATAAGTTTCATTTGTTTCAATTTTGAAACAACAGGAAAACCTATAAATAATATTTTGAACTGTCGTCTATGATATTCAAAAATAATTTTTAATCCTTGTTTTAAATATGCTTCTATTTGCTCTAACATGTAATTTGAAATAGCTGAAAAATCCCCTACAGGTTCATTAGAATAAATTTGTAATTTTAATAAATTATATTTAAATAATTTATAGTTTCGAATTTTAGCTGAGTTAATTTTCATTATTTTATATTTTTTTACCTTCTTTTAAAGTTATTTTTTCAGACATATATAATATCCCTTTACCTTTATAAGGTTCAGGAATTTTATATGATCTGATCAAAGCAGCGACTTGAGTTAAAAATATAGAAGAATTCCCTATAAGAAATAATTTGTTATTTTTTAAACAAAAAACATTTAATGTTTTTGGAACTTTAAAATAAATAGCATGGCTATAACCTAATTTAAAATATAAAAGATCAAAATCTAATACTTTTAAAGACGATACGCGAAAGCCCACACCAATAAGCTTAAGTTTTTTACAACATAAAAGTGAAATTTCTAAAAGCATTTGTTTTAATAACGCAACTTGAGTTGTTTGTATTGCTTTCAACTTTTTTTTTTCGTTATTTGAAATACTATATAATGGTTCTCGAGTGACTTTAAGTATTTTTTCGTCTTTATTTATAATTAGTTGTGTTTTTAACTTAAGTGTTTTTCGGATAAAAGAGTTTGTAAAAATAATAGTATGATAAGTTGTACAATAATACATTGAAATATCTATTGGGATTTTAACTATATGTCTTTTTGTAATATAACGCATATTTATTTTATTAAAAGTAAAAGTTTACCACCTATTTGAGCTTGTTTACATTCATCAATTGTCATTAAACCTTTTGAGGTACTTAGTATAATAAGATTTTTTTTTGAATCAAGTTTATACAATTGAGATAAAGAATAAAATATTGGACGACTAGGTTTGGAAATTGATTTTAATGAATTTATTATCGAGTTTTCATTTTTATATTTTAAAAAGATTTTTAATAAATTTGAATCTGAATTGCAAATTTTATAACCTAATATATAGCCTTCATTTCAAAGAATATTTAAAAAATCAACAATTAATTTTGTTTTTGAATAATACATAAAATTTCGTCGAGAAATTTGAGTATTTTTTAAATTAGTAGAAATATTTCATAAAGTATTTTTCATAAAAGAGTACTTACATGTTTAGAGACAGGTTTGAACTGCCGTCACAAGGATTTTCAGTCCTTTGCTCTACCAACTGAGCTATCTAAACTTTAAGATATAAAAAAATAATTTTACTAGCGTTATCACAATAAAAATATATAATTATTTAATAACCATTATAAAAAAGATTTTAATAATTTTTCGCCTTGAATATCAGCTAATTTTAAAGATGTTTGTTTTGTTATACTTGAAAAATGTAAAAGGGAAGTTTTAGATTTTTTTGAAAATTTTCGTTTATGAATTTTTGATTCATCAAATTTTTTTTTGTTGAAAGATATTGGGATGAATTTTTCATTGTCAGTTTTCTCTAACGTAAGATCATTCAATAAATGTTCATTCAATAAAAAATTGGTTTTTATTTTAATATCAAAAAATAATTTTGTTTTAATTCATTTTCAAATAAATAAAAACTTAGTTAGTTGATACGCTTGAATTTTTAATTGTTTGCTGTATACATAATACTCAAATTGTTCTTGCGATTTTTTATTTACATGGGGTGATTGAAGCACAGAAATAAAAGAAAAGTTTTTCTTTTTTTGAGATTGTTTTGTATAAAATTTTAGTTTTAAGAATTTTTTTTTTTTAAGTTTATAAAAAAATTTCAAAAAATTTGTTAATGAATTTGCATTTTTAGAGTATATTGATAAAATAATAGACATAAATTTTTTAGTATAAATATATAACTTGTTATTTTGAAACTTAATTCGCAAACTTTAATAGTTTTTTAATATTTAAAATATATTTAAGTAATTTTAGAATTCAAGAATAAAAAATATTATCGAATTTTAGAAGCGGTTTTAGCATTAGTATGAGTACGCTGACCTCTAATAGGCAAACCGCGTAATCTACGAATTCCTTTGTATGTTTTAATTTGAATTAGTTTATTAATTAATGTAATTTTGTACTTTCTTAAATTACTATTAATTAATAAACTTGAATTTTCTATAAGTTTAACTAATTTTATGATTTGATTTGACGTTAATTTAGATAGTTTAGAATTATGGGATAAACCTATTTTTTTACAAATTAAAAACGATTGAAATTTGCCAATTCCGAAAATTTTAGTTAAAGAAAAATAAATGGATTTGTTTTCAGGTAATTCTGTTTCTAAAATATATATCATTTGTAAGTTAAAGATATGTATAATTTCAACTAACATATTAACACTCATATGCATCGAATTTAAAAAAAACTCAGGATATAATCCAATTAACATAGTTCCAAAAATCAGTGGTAAAAAAATAAACATTTCTCGTTTATTTATATCAATATAATCTTTAAGATATTGAATTTTTAAGTTGCCATAAGAAATTCTATTAAATAATCATAACGAATAACAACCACCAATAATCATACTTGTAGCACTAATAAATGTAGCACTGGTGTTAGTTTTGAACGAACCTGCTAATATTAAAAATTCACCTACAAAACTTCCTGTACCAGGCAATCCTATATTTGACATAGTAAAAAATAAAAATATAAACGTATATAAAGGCATAACATGAACTAAACCTCCATAATATTTAACCATTCTAGTATGATGTCTTTCATAAACTACCCCAATAATTATAAACAAAGCACTTGCAACAAAACCATGGCTTAAACTTTGTAAAATAGCTCCTTCTAAACCAATCGTATTAAAACTAAAAAGGCCTACCATAACTAGATTCATATGAGCTACAGACGTATATGCAATAATTCGTTTAAAATCAGTTTGTCGAATTGCCGTAAAAGACGTATAAACAATTCCAACAACAGCTAAAAAGTAAACAATTGGTGCAAAATAGAAAGATGCCTCTGGAAACAATGGAAAAGAAAAACGAAGAAAACCGTAAGTTCCTAATTTTAATAAAACTCCAGCTAAAATAACAGAACCTGCAGTAGGAGCTTCAACATGTGCTTCTGGTAATCATAGATGAACTGGAACCATAGGGACTTTTGTAGCAAATGAGCTAAAAAAAGAGAATCATAAAAATTTTTGTTCTATTTTAGAAAAAGCAAAAGTTAATAAAATTTCATAATCCGTACTTCCTGCTTGATAATATATATATAAAATAGAAAGTAGCATTAAAACTGATCCCAACAAAGTATATAAGAAAAAAAAATAAGCAGCTCTAATTTTTCGTTCTCGAGATCCCCATATACCAACAATTAAATACATTGGAATTAATACGCTTTCGAAAAAAATATAAAATAATAATAAATCTAAAATAGAAAAAACACCAATTAAAAAAAATTCCAAAATTAAAAAAGCAATTAAAAATTCTTTAATATATACTTTTACACTAGTTCAACTTATTAAAATACATAAAAAAATTAACAGTGTAGTTAAAAGAACAAAAAACAATGAAATACCGTCAATACCTATGCTAAAGTTAAGGTTTAAGAAAGGAATTCATAATATCCTACTTACAAATTGGAAGGAACCGATAGATTTGTTAAAAAAAACTCACAAAAATAAAGAGATTATATATACAATACAAGAAACATTTAAAGCTACAGCTTTTAACATAGAGTAGTTAGAAGAAGGTATACATAATAATAAAAAAGTGCCAATTAAAGGCACTACCAAAATAAAAATAAGTAAGTTTGTAGCATTTAATAAAAAAAGATCTAACATCAACATTTTATAGGATTTGAACCTATGTCCATCAGCTTAGAAGGCTGTTGCTCTATCCAACTGAGCTAAAAATGCCATAAAATGAAAGCTAAGATCGGACTTGAACCGATATTTAAAGATTTGCAATCTAACACATTAACCAAATTATGTTACTTAGCCTATTCTAAAATTTGCTTTAAACTTTATAAATAATTCGAAATTTACATAATAGTCATAGTTAATAACAACGCTATTTTATATGAAAATAAATAAATCAACGTTGGATTTAAAAATAAAAAAAATAAAAGATAAAATATACAAACTATTAGTATAGATATATTAGATTTAATTGGGTAATATAATTTACCCACTACAAAGTTTTCAAAGAACATAATTTTTAATATTCGAATATAATAAAAAGTAGAAATTACACTGCATAAAATACTAACAATTGCAACAAAATACATAAAAGCTTCAACTGATACCAAAAAAATACTAATTTTAACTAAAAAACCAATCATAGGGGGAAGTCCTGCTATAGATAGTAAAACAACACTGAAAAATAATGCTAAAATATTATTAGATTTATGTAATAAATTTAAATCTGCTAGATCTTTATTTTGTTTTTTTATATGTTTATTCTTTAGTCGTAATAATAGTAAAATCGACCACATAGATAAGCCAGCAATCATGTATAAAAAAAGATAACAAAATAGCATTTGTATACCTTCAAAAGTTCCAGTACTAAAAGCAATCAACGTATAACCCATATGACTAATAGAACTATAAGCTAAAAGACTTTTTAATTTTTTTTGCTCTAAACCCGCGAAAGATCCAACAATTATAGTTAACATAGCTAAAATTACTATATAATACTGTCATTTGACAGTATACTCAAAAAAACTTAAATAAAAAATTCGAATTATTAAAATAAAAATAGCTAACTTAGGCACGACCGCAAAAAAAAATGTTGAACTAGAAAGAGAACCTTCGTAAACATCTATAGATCATAGATGAAATGGAGCTATTGCTAGCTTAAATAAAAGGCTTATAAAAACAAAAGATAAAGCAAACTGAATTAAACCTTTATCGATAAAAATCTGTTTAATAACATGATAATTACTAATTTCATATAAATTATCATATTTAGAATACATTAAAAAAAATAAGTTTTTTAAATCTTCGAAATTAGTAGTTCCACTGACACCATATAAAATAGAAGAGCCAAATAAAAATAAACCGGATGAAAAAGCGCCTAAAATAAAATACTTTAAACCTGCATCAACAGAAAAAGCAGAGTCTTTTTTAAAAGCCGCCATAATATAAAAAGATAAACTTTGCAATTCAATCGCGAGATAAGCTGTGATTAAATCATTGGCAGAACATATGAAAAAAATACCTAATAAAGCAAACAATATTAATATACTATATTCAAAATAATTAATTTTTTGTGCAGTTAAATAATATTGCATTATCAAAAGACAAAAAATCGATGTTACAGCGATTAAATTTTTAGAAAAATTTCCTAAATAATCAATAACAATAGTCCCATTTCAAATTTGAAGATTGTTATATTGTACACTGTTGTTAATTAATAAAAAACAAAATAAACTAATAATTAAAACACTTAAATATAGTACAGAATTTTGAATTACTAAATATTTATTGTTAGTAGATAAAAATGTTCCATGAAGAATTAAATAAATTATAGAAATACCCAAAAAAATTTCAGGTAAAAGTTGTATTTCTTTAAATATTAACATTTATATATTAAAAATTTCATAAACAAACATAAATTTTTAGTAATTTGAATCCATTTAGAGTTCTTTACTTTTATTACAAATAAATCTATTAAATAGTTTATGTGAAATTAAACTATTTTAAGACTTTAATTTTAAAAAACATTAAAATAATCCACGAGATAAGCAATCAACAATATTAAAAGGGTTTAATTAGGAGCTATAACAAAAAAACGGGAATTTCAAGAAAAAAGAGATTTGAACTCTTGACCTTTGGTTTTGAAAACCACTGTTCTACCAGCTGAACTATTTTCTTAAATAAATTTTAATCAAAAATAAATAAAAATAAGACTAAATATAAATTTGCAACAGTATATAAAAATATAAATTTCATTGAACTGAAGATACATGTTATTTTAAAAAACCACTTCTTTTAATACCTTATATTATACAGTATCTATTGTATATACAGTAACAAAAAAATTTACCAAAGTTAATTAATATTTTTTATAAATTTATTTCTATATCATACAATTCTTGAAGTGATAAGAAATGCACCTCAAAAAGTTGTCAACAATTATGATCCAAAATCTATTAAGTATTAACTCAAATTTATTTTTTAACTAAAGTTAGAATTTTTAAAAATAAATACTTTTTTTCTCTAAAAAAAGTTTAAAGCTTATATTAAAATTTTATTTCAAAATTTTAACCTAAACATCTAAATAATTAAGCTTAAGTAGACTTGAACTACTGACCTTACGCTTATCAGGCGTATGCTCTAACCAACTGAGCTATAAGCTTTTTATTATATAAACTTATGTCAAAATTGATATATATATATTGTTGTTGAAAATAAAATTTGAATATACTACATAGTTTAATTGCTTTTTGCAGTTGCAACTATAGTTTTTTAACTAACCACAAAAAAAATAATAGTTAAAAAGATTTAACAAATTCTGAAGTTTGTTACACTTTCATATATATAATTCAAAATATTTTTACTTAATATACAGCTAAAAAGTTAAAACACTGTTTTTTAATTTAGAATAGACAATTAAAATAACAAAAATAATAAAAAAAGTTTTAACTTAAAAAATGATATATAATTATTTAAGAATTTTTTATCAAAATTTAAAATAATTTTTTTTAAAAGGTAATAACGGATTTGAACCATTAACTTTTTCGTTGTAAGCGAAATACTCTACCAATTGAGTTAATTACCTTATTAACATATGCAGCAATAAATAAAAATAACCATACAATAGATTCAAAATATTAAAATGACACATTAATGTAAAATTATTTAAATGACTTTTCAAGAATATTCATATATTCTTTTAAGATTTTGACTTAAAATGATAAAAAAATAAGCTTAAATGAATCTAAACTACTAATCCTGTGACTTATGAATTAATGGATACCACCTCATCAATAGACAGTAATAAACAAAAATAATCATACAACATCAACAAAATGTCAATATCATGCAGCAGATTCAAAACCAAAATGACGCATCGATGTAAAATGATTAAACACAAGTCTTAAAAGAGATACAATTAAGCAACAAGTTCCAATAAATACATGAAAGCCATGAAAACCAGTTGCCATATAAAAACATGAACCAAAAACACTGTCATTTATATTAAAAGGCGCTTCTACATATTCCATTCCTTGTAAGAAAGTAAAAATTGTTGCAAGCAAAATAGTAAATAATAATCCAACAATTGCTTGCTTTTTTGATCTTACTATTATAGCGTGGTGCGCTCAAGTAACTGTAGCACCAGAACTTAAAAGAAAAAATGTATTTGTTAAAGGAATTCCTGAAGTTTGGATAGTTTGAATTGCTTCAGGTGGTCATACACCACCTAAATTAAAAACAGGTGATAAACTAGAATGAAAGAAAGCTCAAAAAAATGCAAAGAAAAACATAACTTCTGAAACAATAAATAAAATCATCCCTAGTCGTAAGCCTCGTTGAACTGACGCTGTATGCTGATCTTCAAAAGTAGCTTCTCTTACAATATCACGTCACCAAGTATACATTACATATAAAATAACAAAAAAACCAACTAGAGCTAATTGACCTCCTCCTAAAAATTTATTCATATATAATACACTTCCTGAAGTCATAAAAAATGCACCTAAAGAAGCAACTAAAGGCCAAGGACTAGGATCTACTAAATGTCAACTATGTTTTGTTTTTATATATTTAAAAGAAATTTTATTTTCCATTTATAATTAAAATTTTTGAAAAAAAATAAACAACTCTCTCCTCTGAAAAAAAATTTCTGAAATAATCAAAAAAAATATTAATTTTTATATTCATATATTCTTCTTAGTTAATGTCAAAAGTAAGATTCGAACTTACAACCTCTAGGGCATGAGCCTAGCGAGCGAACCAATTGCTCTTTTTTGACTGTGAAAAAAATATTTTTTACTAGATTTTGGTCAAAAAAATTTATATTAAACAGCTTGAGATAACATAAATAATAAAATAAAATAAATTTTAACGCATCTTAATTAAAAAGTAGATTCAACAACAAATAATACGCTCTTAAACTTAATTCAATTCTAATTTAGTCATTATATAATTATGAAATTGCATAGTAGGTAATGAAACTATAACAATAGGCATAAAACCGTGATTTACTCCACAAATTTCACTACATTGACCAAAAAAAACTCCTATACGTTTAATAAACAAATTTACTTGATTTAATCGCCCTGGGCAAGCATCTACTTTTAAACCAAAAGATGGTACTGCTCAACTATGTAACACATCTGCAGCACTAACTAAAAGCCGTAAATGTGTATTTGTTGGTAAAATAACTCTTTTATTAGTTTCTAACAATCGGAAATATCCTTGTTTAGTTGTTGGTAATCCATCTAAAACCATCATATAACACACGTATTTTAAACTTTGTTCTTGATTTTGACAAGAATTAAATTCAGAAATTTCATAACTTCAAAATCATTGATGACCTAAAATTTTTAAAGTTAATTCAGGCTCTGAAATTTCATCCATAGCATATAATAAAGTAAAAGAAGGAGTTGCTAACGCTAAAAGTATTAACGCTGGAATAGTAGTTCAAACAATTTCTAATTCTTTTGAATGAACAAATTTTGAACTAAATTTATTATTATATTCTACAAAATAATAAATAGTATAAAATAATAATCAACCAACAAATAAAACAATTGCAGTCAATAAAAACAATAAATGTTTATTAAAAATTAGAATACCTTCCATAGTAATACTAGCAGGGTCAGATAAATAAGTTTGCCAAAAGGCAGGGCTGTCACATTGTATTATAAAAACCATATTTTTATTAAAAAATTTTTTATTTAAAATATTATTTATGTGTATAAAACAGAATTATAAGTCCGAGAAAGTTGCTTGAAAGTAATTTGAAATTTATTAGTTTTAACAGATTTAGTTAAAACCAAAACAACAGGTCCGATAGTTGCTAATAATAAAATATTTCCTGCAAGTAAAAATTGTACTAAATAGTCAGTATATAAAATATGACCTACTGACATAATTTCATTAAAATAATCTAATTTATTAAATCAATCTACATAAAAATTAAATAAAAAACTGATATTATAAGGATTAAATTCTTCAAAAATAGAAGGAACTGATAACATAATTTCAATTAAAAAAACGATGCCTACAAAACTTCCAAAAGGGAAATACTTTAAAAAATCTTTTGTTGAATAAACTGTTTTTACATCTAGCATCATAACTACAAATAAAAATAAAACAGCTATAGCACCTACATAAATAATAATAAAAATTAATGAAATGTATTCACACTCTAACAAAAATAAAAGACTAGACGACGACACAAAACTTAAGACTAAAAATAAAACAGAATGTATCGAATTCTGACTTAAAATAGTCATTAAAGAACTTGTTAATAATATAAAAGAAAAAAAATAAAAAAATAAGTTAGTTACCATAAAATTTAATTAGTTTAATAATGAAAGAGGGATTTGAACCCCCGACATTTGGATTATGATTCCAACGTTCTGACCAACTAAACTATTTCATTTGTTCCAGCTACACGTTCCCGTACAGCTACCTTGTTACGACTTCATCCAAATTACTAATTTTTCAATGAATTAATGTTTTTATTTTTTCTCGACAAAAATAAAAATCAAAAAAAAATAAAAAATTTTAAATTTTAAGTAAAACTAGCTTTCTGCATGTGACGGGCGGTGTGTACAAAGCCAAGGTACGTATTCACCGCAACGTTCTGATTTGCGATTACTTGTGATTCCATCTTTATGTAAACGAGTTTCAGTTTACAATCCGAACTAAGAAAATTTTTAAAGATTAACGAAAATTTTTTATTTTTGTTACTTTTTGTCATTTTCATTGTAGCACGTGTGTAGCCCAACCCATAAGGGCCACAGTGACTTGACTTAATTCTCACCTTCCTTTAAAGTAGTATTTTTATATTAACAAACAGTCTTTTTAAAGCATAATTTTTGATAAACATCAAAAATTAAAAGTAAACTTTTAAAAATAAGAGTTACGCTCGTTTAAAGGAATGAACCAAACATCTCACGACACGAACTGACGACAGTCGTGCAACACCTGTAAAAAAAATTTGTTAATTAAAAAATTAACCGAAAAATAATTTTTATAAATTCAAATTATTTTTTATTATGTCAAGGGTTGGTAAGGTTTTGCGCGGATTATCGCATTAAACCACATGCTCCACCACTCGTTGTAGGCTCCCGTCAATTCCTTTGAGTTCCAATCTTGCGATCATACTCCTCAGGCGGAATGCTTATGGCGTTAGCTTAAAAAATCTAAAACTTTTGTTTTAAATTACAGCACTCAGAATTTACAGTGTAGACTACCAGGGTATCTAATCCTGTTTGCTCCCTACACTTTCGTCCCTCAACGTCAGTTTGTACTAAAGAGTTGCCTTCGCTTTTGATATTCCTTCATGTATTTTTAGAATTTACTCTTTGACATGAAATTCTACTCTTCCATATAAAACTCAAGTAAAACAGTATTGTATATTTTTTTAAAGTTGAGCTTTAAATTTTAATATAAAACTTATATTACAGTCTACGGACACTTTACGCCCAGTAATTTTGGATAACGCTTGCCCCTCCCGTATTACCGCGGCTGCTGGCACGAGATTAGCCGGGACTAAAACTTCTTTAAATAATGTCATTATCATTTTTAACGAAAGAACTTTACAACCAAAAATTAGCCGTCAATCATTCACATAATATTGCTGGATCAAACTTTCGTTCATTGTCCAATATTCCTCACTGCTGGCCAAAAATTAGCCTGGACCTTGTCTCAGTTCCAGTGTGGTTGGACGTCCTCTAAGACCAACTAAAGATCGAAGGCTTGGTAAGCTATTACTTTTACCAACAACCTAATCTTACACAAATTCATCTTTTAACGATTATTAAATAATCTTTATATACTTATTCAATATTACTACAAATCAAAAAATGATTTTTTCTTATTAACAATTAATATTGTTAATAAGTATAGTTTATCTTGAATTAAAAGGTAGATTTTTTTATTAAATTTGCGTATTCCTCACCCGTTCGCTACGAAAAATTTCGTTCAACTCGCATGTGTAAAGCATATTATTAGCGTTCACCCTGAGCCAGGATCAAACTCATTTTTAATAATTTAAAATTATTTATTAAATTTTAAATTTATTTAACTTTAAATCTTATTTATTTGTTATTTAAATTAACTAGTTGTATAAAATTTGTTATTAAATTGTATTCGTTTAACTTTTAAACTTATACCTATAATAAATCAAATAGAATCTTAAACAATTTAAATTTTAGTACTTATTAGCTAAAAATTTTACAACTCGTGCACATTAAGCCTATTACGTAATAATCTATTACGACTTTTAAAAAATTGTTTTTAAGGTTAGTTTCTTACTTAGATGCTTTCAGCAATTATCTATTATGAATATAGCTACTCGGCAATGCTATTATTATAACAACCGATGCACCAGAGATTCACTTTTCCCGGTCCTCTCGTACTAGGGTCTACTCCTTTCAATTTTTAACACTTACGGTAGATAGGGACCAAACTGTTTTACAACGTTCTAAACTCAGATCATGTACCGCCTTTCTTGGCGAACAGCCAAACCCTTGGAACCACTTACAGCTCCAGGATGCGATAATCCAACATCGAGGTGCCAAACCAATCCATCGATAGGGTCTCTAAAGATTGATTAGCCTGTTATCCCTGGCGTACCTTTTATTCGTTGAGCGATGATCGTTTCCACTCAGAATCACCGGATCACTATAACCGACTTTCGTCCCTGCTTGATTTGTCAATCTCTCAGTCAAGCAAACAATATACTATTATGCTCTACAATTGAGTTTTTCAATTTGAGCTTACCTTTTGTACGCCTCCGTTACATTTTAGGAGGCGACCGCCCCAGTCAAACTACCCATTACAAACGGTTTTAAAATAATGAGTAAAAAAAAAATTTTAAGAGTGGTATTTCAAGAATGTTTAAACAAGTAACTTGAGTTACGGTTTATTAAAAACTTACCACATATGCTACACAAAAAAAATTTTGTTACAATTTATAACTATAGTAAAGGTGCACAGGGTCTTTCCGTCTAGCCGCAAGTAGTCTGCATCTTCACAGACATTTCAATTTCACTGAGCTTATATCAGAGACAGTAGGACAGTCGTTACGCCATTCATGCAGGACACCAATCAAATGCCAAGGAATTTCGCTACCTTTGGACCGTCAGAGTTACAGCCGCCGTTTACTGGGGGTTAAAGTTAAAGCCAAAACTTTTTCTTTTAATCTTGCAGCACCGGGCAGGCGTCAGTCTCTATACTTCTTTTTTCAAATTTGCAGAGACCTGTGTTTTTATTAAACAGTCGCTGTCCTCGATTTTGTGTCAGCTTTTAAAGGGATTAACCTAAAAAAGCTACTCCTTTTTCCGAAGTTACGGAGTCATTTTGCCGAGTTCCTTTGATATAATTAACTCAAGCGCCTTAATTTACTAAATTTGTTTACCTGTGTCGGTTTACAGTACGGTATTATTTTAAAGCTGTTTCTTGAAAATATTAAATAACTCTTATTTAAAATCAAAAATAAAAATTACATTAGTATTTCGTCACTTTAAAATTCACTAAAAAATTATTTACCCATCAATTATAACTTTCGTTGTCATCTTAGGGACCGATTTATTTAAGGAGGATTAGCCTTTCCTTAAAAACCTTAAACTTAAGGCGACCATTGTTTAATATTCACAATGTTTTTCGCTACTCATATCAATATTTTCATTTTTGATTTTTCCAATTTATATAACTATAAATTTTCTTAAATTTACAAAACGTTCTGCTACCATTTATTTCAACATACAAAATCCCAATTATTAAATTTAAATGTTGTTATTTAAAAAAAATTATTTGGGAGTTGATTTAAATTTATTGTTTCGGCAAATAATTTTAGTCCCTGTACATTTTCGATGCTAAAAGACTAGACCAATGAGCAGTTACGCTTTCTTAAAAGGATGGCTGCTTCCAAGCCTACCTCTAGATTGTTAAAATCTTTTTACTTTCTTTTTCACTTAATTATTTTTAAGGGCCTTAACAAATAATCTGGGCTGTTTCCCTTTTGACTATGAATCTTAGCACTCATAGTCTGTCTGCTTAAAATCTTTTATCTTCATATTCGGAGTTTCATTAAATTCAGTAAAACTTTACGTCCCCTTTATTTATTGAGTGCTCTACCTTGAAACAAAGAATTTTAAACGCTCTACTTAAATAGATTTCGCAGAAAACCAGCTATCTCTAAGTTTGATTGGCCTTTCACCCCTAACTACAAATCATCTCAGTATTTTTCTACATACACGAGTTCGGCCCTTCAATAAGCGTTACCGCTTTAAATTCAGCCTGTTCATAGTTAGATCACTTAGTTTCGGGTCTTATATCAAAGACTACAAATCAGTAAATTTTTTCGCAGTTTAAAACTTAATTTTTTTTAGCCTACACTTTCTTACAGTTTAAGCTTGCCATTGATATAAACTCATTGATTCATTATGCAAAAGGAACGCTGTCACTTTAAAAACAAGCTACAACTGATTAAAAACATTAAATTTCAAGTTCTTTTCAATTTCAAAAATACTTTTTCACCTTTCCCTTACGGTACTTATTCACTATCAATCGTTAAAAATTTTTAGACTTTGAGGGTGGGACCCCAATATTAAAATAACACATGCCATATGTCATTTTACTCTGTATTTTTAAAGTTCAAAATTTGTTTTACAGGACTTCATATGAATTTATGTTACCTTCTTTGGTATTTTTTTTAAACAAATTTTGGTTATATATTAAAAATAGTCTAAGCCGCTTTTGTTCGCCACTACTAACGGTTTCTCGGTTGATTTTTTTTCTAGTTACTTAGATGGTTCAGTTCACTAGGTTAAAAAAGTTTTAATTAAAAATTAATTAAAACTTGTTAAAATTCTTCAAAACTCTTTTCCGATCAGAACAATTATAATTCTACGTAATTACTCATTATAATATTTCGTTTTTTAAACGTTCTTTTTCAATTTTAACGTTAAGGTATCCATTTAATGTCTTAAAAAGATTCAATTTAAAGGCGAATAATGGGATTCGAACCCATGGCATTTAGGATCACAACCTAATACTCTAACCTAACTGAGTTATATTCGCCTCAATTTTCATGATAATTTTTAATGTAAATTAATAGCATCGTTTAAATAAATACATGTTAAAATAGTAAACACATAAGCTTGAATTAAAGCAACTCCTAATTCTAAACCCATTAATAACACTAGAATTAATAAAGGTAAAATATGCAGAATCGCTAATACGTCTTCAAGTAACAACATACTTCAAGAAAACCCTACAATCACCTTCAATAATGTATGTCCAGCCATTAAGTTTGCAAATAATCGAACTCCTAAACTAATAGGCTTAAAAATGTATGATAATAGTTCAATAGGAACTAACAATAACGCTAAACCAAAAGAAGTATTAGAAGGTATAAATAAAGACATCATATGAAATTTATGTTTTTGAATACATATCAAATTTATACCAACAAAGATAGAAAATGATAAAGTAAAAGTTACAATAAGATGACTTGTTACTGTAAAACTATAAGGAATTAATCCAATCAAATTACTAAATAACACAAAAGTAAAAATAACAGAAATAAAAGGAAAATATTTTTCTCCATCTTTGTTAATATTATCAAATAATAATTGTGATGATATTTCATATAAAGTTTCAATTAATATTTGTCATGTATTTGGAATAAAAAAAAAACTAGCTACATTTGAGCCATTTGTATTTGAACTAAAAAAATATACAAATAAACTAAAAAACAGTAAAACTAAAACATTTACCAATACTAAATTAGTAATTGAAAAATCAAAACAAAACAATTTGATAGAAAATAATAAAATAATTTGAAATTGTTCTAAAGGAGTGCTTAACATAGATTTTTAGCAATTTAGGTATTTTCGTTTTTGTGCAAGTTCATAACATATACTAACTTCTAAAACACAAATCATAAAATTAAATAAAAAATTTTTAAATTATTAATCTAAAAATTTTAGTTAAAATAAAACTATAATAAAAGTTCCCATAAAAATAATAAGTATTTAAATATAGATATTTTAAACTACTCTTGAGATCATTGATTTCAGGGTTACCAAACTTTAAAAGCACAATTCAATTTAATACTGTATCATATAAATATTAATAATAATTTTATTAATTAGTATTAATAAAATCATTTAAAAATAAAAAGAAATATTATTTTTTCTTTATATTATGGTAAAAATTTATAAAAATAAAAAAATACTAGTTATCTTTTTTGTTTACTAGAATCTAGCTAGAAAGCTGTTTCGATTTGAGGCTACTAGAATCTAGCTAGAAAGCTGTTTCGATTTGAGGCTACTAGAATCTAGCTAGAAAGCTGTTTCGATTTGAGGCTACTAGAATCTA
>Ga0209174_10000272_pt1 | contig 39685 bp, 35 predicted proteins | sample JI91814BDNA_FD_187505 | JGI IMG/M metagenome (GOLD analysis project Ga0209174, IMG submission 187505) | Wastewater effluent complex algal communities from Wisconsin, to seasonally profile nutrient transformation and Carbon sequestration -... | ecosystem: Engineered > WWTP > Effluent > Algae...
TTCTTCCATACACTTAAGGTTGAATTAGTGCATGATGAAAGGTACGAGACTAGAGAAATTGCTAAGACTTCTATTGTCGAATACATTGAATGCTATTACAATCGCAAACGTAGACACTCTGCAATTAACTATATGATCCCAGCAGAGTTTGAGAAAGTGGGATCTGTTGCGTAAAATGGTGTCCGAATTTCTAGTACAGGATCAAACTTTAGCCCAGCTTTACGTCGCTCTAGTGGAAGAGAATCACCTAAATACTCCATTAGAGCATACATCAAAATACTATCATAGCGATGGAGCTTGCTGGCCAACTCTAGCTGTATAAGTGCTCTGGTTCTAGAACGCGGGACATCTAGGCCAAAATAGTGCACAATTGCGGCAATAAGGCTATTTTGGGCTGTAATTGTTGTTCCATTTTTAATGGATTTTTGTACTTTAGCTAATTCAGGCGCAGCTTGGGCAATTTGCAATAAATGTTCGCAAGCAACATGAAGCTGTATATTCTGAGGATCATTCCAACCAGTAGGTGTGCCTGCATTAACTTTAAACAATTTGTTAAATATTTTCATTTTTTTATCTATGCTATGGCTCAGAAGGAACTCAAATATACTAAACTAAGTAGCTTACAACATATCATAAAGAAACCAAAATTAGTAGTGCTTAGGGCTAAAGCAGTGTATTTGTTGATAATTAAGTACACTCAGCCCCCTACGTATTTAGCTGCTAATTTGCTAGAATGTCGAAGATGTCCTCCAATTACACCGGTATTTAGTTATGCAGCATACTACAGATCAAGATTTAATTGATTATGGCCTAGGCGTACTAGAGATAGAGGCCACGGCGATCGGCAATCTAGCAAAACACTTAAATAATAAGTTTGCATTAGCTTGTCGGGAAATTCTAGCTTGCCAAGGACGAATAATTGTTACTGGCATGGGCAAATCTGGGCATATAGCACGGAAAATTGCCGCCACCTTTGCCAGTACTGGCACCCCAGCATTTTTTGTGCATCCAGGCGAAGCCGCGCACGGGGATTTGGGCATGATTACCGAAAAAGACCTAGTGTTAGCTTTATCTAAATCAGGCGAAACCGATGAAATTTTAAGCTTTGCACCATTGCTTAAACGTCGTGGTATTAAATTAATTACTTTGACCTGCGCTCCTAACTCTAGCCTGGCGACTTTAGCTGATATTAATTTAGATGTAAGTGTCGAACGTGAGGCTTGCTCACTGGGACTAGCGCCTACTGCTAGTACTACGGCTACGTTAGCCATGGGTGATGCCATCGCTGTTAGCCTGCTACAAGCGCGAGGGTTTACGCCAGAAGATTTTGCCAGCTCCCACCCAGGTGGTAAGCTGGGACGTTGTTTACTCATTAAAATTGAAGATATCATGCACAAACAACAAGCTTTACCCACGGTATTTGCTGATACTAAACTGCCGGACGCCATTTTAGAAATTTCACAAAAGCGTTTAGGCATGACCGTAGTAGTCGATAAACAAGATCCAAGTAAAATTATCGGCATCTGTACGGACGGCGATTTACGTCGCGCTTTTAGTAAAAATTTAGACCTCAAAGCAACTGCTGTTCAAGAGATCATGACTACTGGCTCCAAAACAATTTTTTCTGATCTGCTGGCTGCAGAAGCAGTGCACCTAATGCAAGAATATCAAATATCGGCATTACCTGTTATTGATCGCGAACATAAATTAGTTGGTGCTTTAAATATTCATGATCTATTTAAAGCTGGTGTTGTATAGCATGTACTATAGCATACTAAAAAACTCTATAATATTTTTAACTTTAATTGCTTTGATTTGGTGGTTATATATGCAGAATCAACAACCAAGCCATACACAGGACAAAGCCAAACCACAAGAATATATGGCGATGTTAACCATAACCAACTTTAATGAAACCGGCAAACCAAAAGAAACTTTACGTGCTGACTACTGGGCTTTTGTGCCAAGCAATGGTCGTTCTGATTTAAATAATCCGCATGTCACAGTATACAAACCAAACGGCGACATCTGGCATTTATCTGCACATAAAGCACTTGCTTGGCATTTAACTTTAGGCGATAAAATAACCCTGTTAGATCTATCGGAGCAAGTTTTAGTCGAACGTACCGCCGACAATTTTGCTACCCCTACCAAGATAACTACCGACAACATGCAATATATTCCCAATAAAGAAATGCTCACTACCAAAGCTTTTATTTCTATGCAACAACCAGGATTAACCATCAGTGGCCATGGCATGCATGGCTTTTTAAATAATAACCGGATTGAACTCCATGAGAAGATTACTACAGTCTACAGTCATAGCTCTACTAGTTTGTAACTTCGCGGTGTGCGCACAAACAGCAATCCCTGACTCAGAACAGCCGGTTAATATCCAGGCTGATAATGCCAAATTCGATAACGAACATGGTATAGCAGTATACAATGGCAATGTAACCGTTGATCAAGGCAGCAGACACCTAGCGTCTGATATCTTAACCATTAAACGCGATCATAATAATAAAATAAAAATTATGATCGCCAGTGGTAATCCGGCTACGTTTCACTCTCAGACTGATCCACAAGGCCCAATTGGTTCTGGCAAAGCTAAAACTATCAAATATTATCCAAAACAAGATTCAGTTGATCTAATCGATGATGCTGAATTAACACAAAATGGTGACACCATTACTGGACCAGTACTAAACTACAATTTCACCACTGGCAATCTTAAATCTAAAGGCTCGCCTAAAGCGCGCACTACTGTAACCTTGCAACCTAGGCGGGAAAAATAATGTTAACTCTATCCGTACAAAATTTGGCTAAGCAATATAAAAAGCGTAACGTGGTTGCCGATGTATCGTTATCTGTAAAACAGGGTGAAATAATTGGCTTACTAGGGCCAAACGGTGCCGGCAAAACTACATGTTTTTATATGATTTTAGGTCTAATAGCTAGTGACAGCGGCAAAATTCTACTAAATGACATAGACATTACCGGCAAACCAGTACATGCACGCGCTAAATTAGGTTTAGGCTATTTACCCCAAGAGCCATCGGTATTTCGTAAGCTAACAGTAGAAGACAATATTCTTGCCGTATTACAAGTACGTGATGATTTAGATAAGACTAAGCAAGACGAAATTTTAAATTCATTATTAAACGAATTTAATTTGCAAAAAATCCGCGATTCATTAGGTATTAGCTTATCTGGTGGTGAACGTCGCCGCCTAGAAATCGCTCGCGCTTTAGCTTCTGAACCTAAGTTTATTTTACTAGATGAACCATTTGCCGGCGTGGATCCAATTTCGATCTCAGATATTAAGCAAATTATTAAATACTTAGCTAGTCGCAATATTGGTGTGATTATTACTGATCATAACGTACGCGAGACTCTAGATATTTGTACCAGGGCCTATATTTTGAATAATGGCAAAGTAATTGCACAAGGCAGCGCGCAGGAGATACTTACAGATCAGGAAGTTATAAAAGTATATTTAGGCGAGGATTTTTATATTTAAGCTCTCAGATTTTTTGTTTTTTGCTTGTTGAATCGCTGCCATCTGTGGATGTCTTATTATTACGCTCTTGCTTATGCTCCCAATTGGATGCTCTTGTCCTGGTTAGCACCCTTACAACCGCTGAGTTTATATCAAAAGTTTACGAAAAGGTATTATAAATATGTTTGTAGTTACAAGGGTTCTAGCTTAGGGCGGGAATAGCTGAGCTAAATCTTGGCCTTGTTAAGTTATCAAGCTACAATATATAGAGTGACACCCGCGAATCAGGTACCATATGAAACTAGCACAGCAGCTATCTATCAAGCAGGGTTTTAAAATGACTCCGCAACTGCAACAGGCGCTGCAGCTACTGCAGCTGTCGTCGCCAGAGCTAGAACTAGAAATTAAGAATGCGCTGGAATCTAACCCCTTGCTCGAACTGGTAGAGCCATACAGCGAACCGACCCACGACCTACCGGTTGAAACTATTTGGGACTCGGTCACAACTGAATTACCTTACTCGCTCAGCCTAAATAACAGCGAGCAGGATAATGAAGAGCCGACAAGTTTTACCAGCGCTGAAGCTACGTTGCAAGATCATTTATTTTGGCAATTAAATTTAACGCCTTTTTCAGAGCATGACTTAATTATTGCTATTAACCTTATCGACTCGATTAGTGACGCTGGCTATTTACTAACCAGCCTAGAAGAGATTCATGCTAGTTTATTACAGCATTATCCAGAAAAATTTGCTGAATTGGACCTGGCTGAAATTATTGCCGTATTGCATAAAATTCAGCAATTTGATCCAATTGGCGTCGGTAGTCGTAATTTACAAGAATGTTTATTGCTACAATTACGGGCATTACCAGCTACTACGCCCCATCTATCAGTGTGTAAATATTTAGTAGCAAATCATATTGAGCTACTTGGTAAAAAAGATTATGCACAACTGAAAAAATTACTGTCAAAAACAGAGCAGGATTTTACTGCGATCATGCATACTATCACGCAACTTAATCCCTATCCGGGAAATATTATTAGCAGCCAAAAAGAAGATTATATCGTACCAGATGTGCTGGTAAAAAAAGAACAAGATCGTTGGGTCTTAGAGATAAATCCAGATATTAATACCAATATTCGTATTAACCCCAGCTATGCCGCATTAATTAAACGCAGTGACAATAGCCGCAATAATTTATTTTTACGTGAGCAGCTGTTAGCGGCCAGATGGTTTTTAAATGGCTTAAAAAATCGTCATGTCACTTTGTTAAAAGTCGCAACCTGTATAGTCACCCAACAGCGAGAATTCCTAGAGCATGGCGAAGAACATATGCAACCGTTAATCTTGCAAGACGTCGCCAAAGTTGTTGGACTAAATGAATCAACCATTTCGCGTGTCACCAATAAAAAATATATCCACACCCCACGCGGTACTTTCGAATTAAAATTTTTCTTTTCCAGCCATATTGCTAATTCTGATGGAAATAATTGCTCATCCACGGCAATTAAAGCTATAATAAAGCAGTTAATTAGCAAAGAGTCTGCAGTGCGTAAATTAACTGATCAAGAAATTACGCAGGTTTTATTGCAACGCGGGATCAAGCTTGCAAGACGCACCGTAGCAAAATATAGGGAAGCTTTAGGTATAAAGCCTTCCAGTCAACGTTAGGAGTGAATTATGTCCACTAATTTTAATATAAGAGGCCGACACCTAGAAGTAACACCAGCACTAGATACTTATGCTAGAAATAAATTAAGTAAAATCGAGAAGATTTTTGATAAAATCACTACTGTACATGTAACTCTAAGCATTGATAATAAAATGCAGAAAGCCGAAGCTGAAGTGAAAGTCGCCGGTGATCACAATAAAATTTTTGCTGAATCTGTTACTGATGATATGTATAAATCCATTGATGCTCTAGAAGATAAATTACTCAAACAAGTAAAGAAATATCACGATAAACTGAAAGACCATCGTGAAGACAATAAATAAAATAGCGATTCAATAATAACCTCGCATTGCTTAACCTGTTTAACTCTTAAATTTAAACAGGTTAGGTAATCCATGAAAAAAGAAAAATACGCTCAATTATTAGGCGATTCTACAGCAATACGCGCTACTGCTGAATTCAATAATACACAATTAACCACGTTTAGCAGCAATTGTGTAACAACTTGCAAAAGCACTACTGCCAGCCTAGATATCATGCAGGCTACATTACTCAGCTTAGGTGATGGCGAACTGTCTAAAGCTCAAGCAGATACTTTACATAGTATACAACGCGCCGTAGATAAATCTGCCAAGCTTTTGAAACAAGATTTTGAGAAACCTGCGTTACAAACCCGTAAAACTTTAGAAAAAATAACTAAAGAAATACAGGAAAAAATATTACCCGCGATTACTGGCTATTCTGAGCAATGTGAATTCAAGTTAGATGCAATTAAACAATTAATTGATCAAGCTCAGCCAATTTTATTAGCCTGCAAACAGAAGCTAGACGCTTGTTTTATAGAAATATATAAATGCCAGGCAAAATTAGCGGCTGTAGATGACATTATTCATAAGCTTAATTTGCCACATGATATAGAACAAACAACCAAAACCATAGAAAAAATAACGAAAGATTTAGCGAACCTAAACTTACATATGGCAACGCAAACAATGGGGAAAGAACGATATCAAAAAGAATTTTTGCCACTAAGAGCAGCATTAAGCGGCTTAAGCTTACAAACGCAAAGCTTAGTTACAGAGCAAATCCAGGATGTGCCGAAAGAACAAAATTTTACGGCAGCAGCAACACCTAAAGCAAAACCTTAAACAAAAAAGACGGAGCGCTAATGCGCTCCGCCCTAATTCTTACTAGTCGTTGTAAGCTCTTCTTTCATCACCACGACGTGATCCAGAACCACCGCCACCAGTGCGTTTTTCGCCGGTTGCGATACTTACTCTGATTTTACGACCATCTACTTCATGACCATCTAACGCCAAAGCTTTCTTTGCAGAATCTTCGCCTTCGAAAGTAATAAACGCAAAGCCACGTGGACGACCAGTTTCCCGGTTCGTTGGAATCGCAACTTCGGTTATATTACCAAATTTTTCGAATAATTCGCGAATATCTTCGTCTGCTAGCTTGAACGATAGATTGCCAATAAATAATTTGTTTTGCATGAATTTCTCACCTTCTTAAGACTATAACATTGCTTCTGTGTAGAACCCATAAGAAGGTTGTTCCTTGTGATCCGCGACAGAGGGCAGTTTCTCTGTTAGAAACTTAGTTTTCTAACGCTTCTGATTATTACACGCTTTTGCGATAGTTGCAAGGCTATACGTAAAAAATATCTTGCATACACGTATTTTTATAGGTGCATACACCCTAAAACGGCTTTTTAGCTATAAAATCCTACTATTTAGTTGGCAAGGTGATATAGTAGACAGCTACCGTAACGAGGGCTTTTGTGTATGCCAGAGAATAAAATTACCTATAATCCTAAAATCGCGGGGCGTTTCCGTGGCTATTTGCCCATAGTTATCGACGTGGAAACCGGCGGCCTAAATCCAGCCACAGACGCACTACTAGAAATAGCTGCTGTGACAGTAAACTGCGACGCACAAGGCCTATTTTACCCTGCTGAGACGATTGCGCACCATATTGAGCCATTTGCTGGTGCAGTATTAAACCCGGATAGTTTGGCGATAAATAAAATCGACCCTTCGCATCCGTTTAGATTTGCGCTACAAGAACAAGATGCATTAGAGCAAATTTTTAAATTCTTACAAGCCGTGCAAAAACAAGCCAATTGTAATCGCTGCGTATTAGTCGGACATAACGCATGGTTTGACCTAGCCTTTTTAAATGCCGCCATCAATCGTAGTAAAATTAAACGTAATCCGTTCCATGGCTTTACTTGCTTTGATACTGCTACCTTAGGTGCGCTGATGTATGGACAAACGGTATTAGCCGAAGCTTTAAAGCGCGCCCAAATCCCGTTTGACAATAACGAACACCACTCGGCAATTTACGATGCCGAGCAAACCGCCAAGTTGTTCTGCAAAATGGTTAATAACGCTGGCTGGCCTAAGGGTGTTTTTTAAGAGTTTGTTTATTTTGCTCAGCTTTTAACTCACAAAGCATTGTATGTTTCAACTGTGCGAAAATATTTGTACTCATCTCATACGAAGTACCAGCGCCTATATCAGCAAATGCGGGCCAATTATATGGCTCTGGGAGACAAGGAATATCCATTACCTCTCCCCGCATTTCAGTTGTTATATCTGATTCCCCAGCCAACATTAGGCCAAATTTGCTTAACCCAGCTCTTTTAATATTACGAGTTTTCACGATGTTGCCGCTATTAACAGTACTCTCGCCGAAACCAAGCACCCAGCCTTTACCGCGCGCAGCTTCAAATGCCGTCCTAAAGTTAATACAGAATTCTTTGCCTGGTGTACATATGCTTCCAGAGTGCTCCACTCTAAGGCTTAATGATTTAATACTTGCACCCAAATTAAGGCCCATACTAATATTTTTGGGTGTAGCACGTATAAATGCTGTTGATGCAGCATGGGAAGTTGGCCCTTGTATCTGAATATTTATATCTCCAAGAGGGGTATGCATATTTCCAGAAAATAGAAGTATACCCGCACCTGCTCTGAACGCTGAAGATTCTAAGGTATGCTCAAGCGAATTGATGTCTGACAGATCTGATCTATTATAAAGTTTTTTGGTATAATATGCATATCCAGTTACGCCCATTTGCAGCTGGTTGTCGCCAGCTACATCGTAAATTTTAGTAAAATCTTTCGATGTAGGCACAAAATCGTCAAGCTGTTTATTTGTAACATAAATGTTAAGTTTAGAGCCACGTTCACCATTCTTAAGGCTGCGCAGCGCTAAATCTTTAGCGCTTTGAGAGAATTGTTTAGTTTTTGTATTTACTGTAAGCACTTTACCATTCTTATCTATAAATCGTTCAACTGTATGAGTTTTGGGAGCATTGTTGGACACAATAATAGGTTTTACGTGTCTATTATCCTTAAGTTTATTTTGCTTATTTTGTTTATGTTGCTCGATATTTAGCTCATCAATTTCAACTTCACCAGGTTTCCTGCGTCGTCTTAATATTGCTAATGCGCTTAATGCCGCGAGACTATTATCTATTGGCTCAGACGTCTTCTCTTCCTCACCAACAGCAGCATCGTATACCGCTTGCGACACTTGCTCTACACAAGATGCGGTTGAATATGTATCCGCGATGTAGCCAACCACGCCAGAGGTAATTGATTGTATCGCCGCCACCATCGCCGCATCAGTGCTGGTGAACGAGCCCTCTAAGGCAGATATAGATGCCTGTACCAATGCAATCTTCGTCGCAGCCACCTTGCTGCTGTCATGCGCACTGAGAAGAGGAGTCTGGGTAACTATGGCTGCAGTAGCTGTGCTAGTTGCTGCATCAATTATTCCATCTATCAAAGCTTTATCTAAATCTTGACCGTGTCTGAGGATGTTAATGGTCGCACTAATACTTGCTCTAGATATATTGTACTTAGCATGATCTAGAAGCGTTCTTTGACTATATTTTGGCAGATTCATAGAGTCGCTAACTTCAGACATCAAGCCCGCAGTGATCATCGCTGTGGCTAAGCTCTCTACCGCCTTGCTATTCGCCAAGCCTTTAATTGCTGCAATAGGATCGGCATTGCTGTTAAGTAATGATACCGCATATTGAGAGCAAATATTAGCAAAGCCAGCAGCAATTACTGCATTGACCGCAGTTGTTTCAGCAAAGCCCAAAGTAGTGGCAGCCCAACCGGATCCGGTACCGTAAGTGGCAACAGTAACTGCTACCGCAACTATTGCCAATGTGGCAGGCCCAGGTCCCTCTACAGCGTTGCTTTCGTGATGAATGTATTCATCTAAAGTTCTGTAAGCCACTCTACCTTGTTCTACCTCGAGATTGTTTAGGAAGCTTAAAGTTGTACCGCGTATTTGCTCTAGCGTAACCTGATTGGCAGTCACTTTGACTGGACCCTTAAACTTAGAAGAGCTGAAGGTGTCGCTCGTGATGCGCTGCGAGCTATTGCGCTGCCACCACATATTGCTTTTTGATTTGGAACTACTAATTGTAGAGTGGTTGTGCCCTAGTAAAAAATCCACTGGCCCATCTGTAGAAGAGAGGTCATTAAGCTCCGCCGAACTTGTAATATTTTGCAAAGCCACACCATCCTTGCAAGCCATTGTAAAGTTTTTCACCTTAAGTTTAGCGCCAACCGAACTACGGCTACCTTGCCCTCTATAACTTACCTCTGTAGTGCTACCTAGCAAGAAAGAATCCTTTTCTGTAATAGTCTGCTCTTGTACTATATTAGTTTGAATAGCCTCAGTAAGTGCACCCTTACCATTTTTACTTTTAATCTTAAACTCTAGGCTCTCAACTTCTGAAGCGCATAAAAAGACCCCATCTTCACCATTCATGTTAACCGTATTATTTGAGCTGTGCTTAGATACACTCGGAATGTTGCCAATGCTAATGCGCGTAGTTTCGCTATTTTTACTATAAAATTTCTCAATGCGCTGATATTGTAAGTCTACCGGCACATCTATAATTGCTTTTAAAGCTAGCATATCATTAATAAGTCCGCCATGAGTTTCTGCACCTTTAAATATTATATTGCCTCCGGACACAAGCTTAAGAATATTGGAGGCGCTAACTCGAGCCAAATGTAATTTATCGTGAAAGCTTTGTTGATCACCACATCTTTCTTTAAGTGATTCAATAGTCACATCTCCCATTAGCGCCATAATGAGAGCGTCCTGCGCCTTAATATCTGCATAGATGATACTATCACCAGCGATCATACTTCCAAAGTTGACGACATTAATATTGCCATATATCTGCACATGCTCTACCTTAGGTAGGTTAGGTACTATTGCTTGCGATGATTGCTCAGCCAGCTCTATTTGCTGCTTGGCCTGCATAGCTTGATCATGTATAAGTCTTGTAGTGACAGGATTATGCGTAAAGAAATTATCTAATTTATCTCTTATTAATGCCTGTATATTGCCCGCGTAAGTTAGCATCTCTTGCGGGGTCAAGCTGTTAGAAACAATAAATGCAGTATTAGCCAGCAATAAACCGCCAGGATTGTTGCGTTGATGCACCTGCAAAATCAAATCTACTGGCACATAAAGGATCGGGAATAATATCTCTAAGCCTTGATCATCGAGCAAACAAGCATAATACAGCATCGGCTTTCTAGGCGCAGTTTTTGGATTTAATAGTGCTTTGTCTAAAATCTGGATAAAGCTTGGTCCATCTAAATTATGTTCTCTTATAAATTCACTGGTATTTACATGCGTTTCTTGTAAAAAAGCTTCATCCATTGGTTGATGCGCATACATAAATATACGACCTAATACCGCTCTACATTGTTCACGGGCTCGCTCTATCAATTTAGCTACACTTAAATCAAAGATTACGGTTTTTATACCAGGCTTACTTAATCTTCCGTCTCTCTTCACAAGTACTATATGCTCCATTATTGGACTATAGAATTTATCACTCTCTTTGCTGTCAAACCAAGCTCTCTCATGTATTTTATAATATAAATCTAGCGATGGTTTGGCAGCATTTGCTGTGATTTGCTGGGGTAAATCTTCGGCAACTTTAATTTCATAAGTATTAAATGGTGCCTGCGACAAATTACGGTTGGGGCCCGGAAGATTTACAGGGTGAGATAGATCGTTAGTTACAGATGATTTAAATAAAGTTACATTACCATCGGTTAAAATAAGGGCCATAGGGGTTGCCAGGTCAGCTGTGAAGCTAGTGTTATGCACAGTTACTAACATCTCTTTTGGCGAGCCAATCTTAGCTTTGAATTCTTGTACGGAATTTACAAAATTGTTGGTCGCAACTAAAAATCCAGCGCAATATCCCATGTCTATTTGTTGGTCATCATACCTTCCACTAGGTGTTGTTATTGGAACCGGTGTTGGTGGGTATGGTACCTCAAAGCCTCCCCAAATTCTTCCATTGAGGACTCGCCATTGTTTAGTAGTAATCTCTGCTATTTCTTGTGCAGTACCATCTATAACGTCTTGCCGCATAGTAGAAATAAAGCTCTTAGCATCAATTTTCACTTCTGGGCTTTGCACGCAGGGCGGGTTAAAATCACAACCTTCATTAATAATTGTAGCATTACCAGAAATTTTTCTATGTACATCAAGGATCGCAGCATCACTATTGCAAAAAGTAAATATTAGATCGTGACGTCCTACATATATAAATCTGAAATCAGATTTAACCCGCTGTAACTGCAAGGTGCCATTCAAAACAAAATCATGCGCAACATTTAAAAAGCCAGCATGAATTAAAGACGGGGTTGGTGAGTTAATAATTAGGTCTTTTGTTGTAAGTTTTCCATAGAGATGGAGCGCGCCATTTATAGTGGTGGTGTTTTTGATATTCCAAGTACTAGCATTACGTGTAATAAAAGGCATAACCAATAAATGCCTGCCATCATAAACTGCGCTCTCTTTATCTAAGCACTTATAACTCACCGGTTTAATATTATTGCCCAGACAATGCGTCGTTGCTACATACGCATGGCAATAAAAAGTTGATACAACTTTTTTGCTCGCATGCTCAATTAACGCCCCTATCTTGACTATGTTAGGTGAGGTTATATTTACATCTAAAGCCTCAACACAAGATTGGCTGAAGTCAATCTCGTTGGCCACAACATCTAACATGCCATCTTTCATGATAAATTCAGCCAATATATTTGGATCAGGGTTATTAGCTAATAATTTGCCATTAGGGCATCTCGCTTTAAAACCTTTAGCTGCTTGCAGAGTTGTTTGAAACTCTACCGTATATTTTGCTGGTACAACGCATCCTGCTTTTAGATCTGCCTCTTCCTGTAGCTCAAAGGTGCCGGCAGTACGATATGCATGCTTTAGCGTTATAGAACTACCTATTTTAGTTGCTAAAATAGTACGATCACATTCTGCTTGTGATCCTAAATGAAAATCTTTGGTCTGTAACTGCAAAATTGGCGTTTTTATCTCTACATGCGGCATAGTTATGCTTTGCTCAGGGCTAGCTAAAACTACTTCTTGCAGGCCATTAATATAACCAGATAATTTTACTGTTGGTGGATTTATGAGGTGTATCTTATCACCATTAATTGTACCCAGATGTTCTACTGCTAAGTTATCATCATATGAAATAGTTGTAGCGCCAGTAGCACCAATAACACTATGTATATCTTGGTCTATGGTAACTTCGCCTTTAATAGTAGTACCAGTTTTACCTAATATTTTGCCATTGCAATTATTTAAAAAGGCTGTTTCTAAAGTTACTGTTTGATCGGCAGATATTACACCGTTAGAGTTGTCAAAAGATATAGAAGCTTTTAAATTAGCTCTGTTGGAGCTAAGAGTACCGTTGTTTTTGATGTATGATGCATATATCTGCAGATTATCAACTATACAGCAGCCGCTAAAATCAACTGATTTAGCATTAATTTTTAGTTGTTGAAACTCTTGCCCAATAATATAGACCTCGTTCGCACCATCGATTTGCAGGTCAGAGTCGCTCTCTACGATGGTTTTGGTGACAGTTAAATCGCCATTAAAGCCTACCTTAAAGCTATAACCACCGAAGTCTATATTTTCCCATCGAATATTTCCTGGGACAAAAACAATGGTGTGACTATTATTCTCTTGATCATGATTACTAAGGTCTACTTGTAAGCCAGGTACACCATGTTGATCAATATGCTTGCTTATATTAATTTTGATGGGCATATACTGATTCCTACTACTTAATTAAGCGCTTATGTTTTATAACTTAAATGTAATCTGCGTCACTTTGCGATTCTGGTTTTTCTAATATAAGACTTAGAATAATCAGTTTAATGACTCTACGTTGGTTTTTAGACTTAGTCAATACCTAGCTTGTATGCATTTGAATGCTGGCTGGCCTGAGGGACGAGGCTTTATGTAACAGTGCTACCGTTAATAAAAGATATAATTAGCGGTAGAATTGTTGAATATAGGGTTTTTATACGCCCACCCATTTACTTTTTCCATATATGGCCCTAAAATTAACCTGTCAGGTGAAAAAATAGAGCATTTTTTATCCTGACAGGTAAAAATAACGACCAACATGGTGTATATATGCATAAAATTACAGCCCGCTTCTTTTCAGTTCCAGATGCTAGCTGCTTCATCTTTGGGCCGCGCGGTACCGGTAAGTCGACCTGGATTAAACAAAACTTACCACAAGCTTACATAATAAATTTATTAAACGAAACCGAATACTACCAACACTTGGCAAATAATAAATATATCCGAGAATTAGTTGAAGCCAATAAAGAACAATACAAAACTTTCGTCGTCGATGAAATTCAAAAAATTCCATCTATGTTAGATACTATTCACGATTTAATCGAAGAAAACAAAAATTTATGTTTTATCTTAACTGGCTCTAGTGCCCGTAAATTAAAACGTGCTGGTGTAAATTTACTCGCTGGCAGAGCTATATTAAAAAAAATGCATCCTTTTATGGCAACTGAGCTAGGCTCTGATTTTAGCCTAGATACGGCATTGAAATTTGGTATGCTACCAATAATACTCGACTCAAATAATATTCCAGACACCATTGCTACCTACATAAGTTTGTATCTAAAAGAAGAAGTACAAACTGAAGGTTTGGTTAGAAACATAGGAGATTTCGCAAAATTTTTAAGCGTAATAAGCTTCTCTCACGGTAGTATCTTAAATTTAAACAATATTGCCAGAGAAAGCGGCGTCTCGCGTAAGATTGTGGAAAATTATTTGTCAATTTTAGAAGACCTACTATTGGGTTACACTTTACCAGTTTTTACCAAACGCGCGCAACGCGAGATTGTTAGCCACCCCAAATTTTATTATTTTGATGCTGGCGTATATTATAACTTACGCCCTAAAGGACCTTTAGATAAGCCATCTGAAATATCTGGCATGGCATTAGAAGGTTTGATTTTACAACACCTGCGCGCATGGAGCGATTATTCTAAGGTAAAATCAGAATTGTATTATTGGCGCACCAAGGCAGGTTCAGAGGTAGATTTTATCGTCTATGGCGAACAATATTTTATTGCTATCGAGGTGAAAAATTCTACTAACGTATACAATAGCGACTTATCAAGTTTAAAATCATTTATACATGATTATCCTGAAGCAAAAGCCATGTTGTTGTATAGAGGAAAAGACAAAATTATTAAGAATGGCGTGCTTTGCTGTCCGGTTGAAGATTTTTTAATGAGGTTGGTGCCGGATGAGTTTGTAGTTTAAAATTGTTATTGCTTGCTAAATTTTTACCACAATTAATCAGCGGTCGCTCTATCAGCATATAGCTTAAATAAGCTGTAAATACGGCCCATAGCAGGCACAAATATATATTTATATTAAAATATAAAGCCAGGCAGATCAATGGTGTATGCAAAGCGTATAAGCTGAAGCCAGATTCAAAAAATTGGTTGTTAAGTATTTTTAAGCTATAAGTACGACGATCTAATACATATAATAAACCGCCAAATAATAAAGCAAACAGCACTTTACGCACTTCTACCAGCAGAAAAATTTTCGGATATATAATTAATAATACAGAAACCAAGATATATGCTATGAGTTTAAATTTTATATTACCAAATAATTCTTGTCGTGGCTCTACTGCATACACTCCAATCCACCAATAAATTAAAAAGCCAAAAAACGAGGCGTTATGCCACCAATTTTGGATCGAAGGGAAAATAGTGTATAAAATTACCCCAGTTAGACTTATACCGCAGATTAGTTTTAAAAAATAAGCTTCACCCTTTTTAGCTATTAACATTAAAAACAGCGGATAAGATATATACAGCCACACTTCAACGGAACAGGTAACCAGTGGCGCATTCCCCTGATAAGCTAACTTCTGGTATGATAATGGTATAAACGCGAATAAACCAGACAGTTTATACAGTAAGCCCCAAAAACTAATTTTAGTAGTGGCAGTAATTGCCGATATATTATTAATATCTTGCAAATAATAAAACACTAGCCCACCAACTAAGGTACCGATAACTAACATCGGCATGATTCTAAATATGCGTCGCACAAAGAACGCTTTCAAAGCCATACTATCTATGCGCAGACCATTACGATGTATGCAGTAGCCACTTAAGGTTATAAACGCAATAACTGCTGGATTGGTTTCGCCAGAACTCTGAAATAACTTACCAGCATAATAATTAAAGTTCTGTAACCAATTACTAACTTCAACCCCATAGACGCCATACCACATGATGCTATGTGCTAATAATACATATAACGCTAACAGCATTCTGATTACTGAAATATTAGGATTATAACCAGAATTTTTAGGTATAGTTAAAATACTTGTCATAGGTAACTTAGTATCGCATCTAAGCGTTTAGCATGCGTATGCTCGCGCAGTACATACTTGTGGACGTTAGTGGTAATTTTCTCAATTGCTACTGGATTTTTTAACAAATCTAGCAATTGATCGATATTTGCGTGGTCGGGTTGTAGCGCAAAATAATGTTGCCCGGCAATTAGAATGTCGTTATATCTGCCAGGATACATAACCTGCAGAGTCTTAGTGCCGATTGCATCAAAATGGCGTGATGAAATTGCTTTAGAATAAACCGGACATTTATTAGCAGCAGTAAAAAACTGATCTTTTACGGACCAAAAATCAAAATTTTCACCTATTTGATCTTGCGTGATTACTACTTGTTTTAAAAGGCTGCGTAGTTTAGTTTTTATGCTGGGGCTAAGTACTTTTTTGATTAAACTTATCAGCATCCCATCGGCTGGCAAAATTATTTGTGTTTGCTGCTGTTGCGCATAGGCAACTATTTGTTTGATAATTTGATCGTCTCTATCTAAATAAAATGATCCGGCTTCTGTTGCCAAGGTAGCTTTACAAGTGTTCAAAAAATCGCACCATTGTTGACGATTATAACGTTGTTGCGCATTTTTCTCTAGGCCAACATCGACTTTAAGCTGATAATTAGCGGCGTTTTTATGAAAATATTCAATAATCTCATTGCGCTGGTTATCGCCTATATATACTCCATAGCGTGTTGACCTGGTACCCAAATCTATTATTCGTTGTGACATAGGAACATGGCAATTAAACGCCTGTGGATTTAGCGCATGTGGCACAGAAATAATTTTGGATTTGCTGCAGTCAGTATACAGCCATTGCCCGGCTTCTAACAATAATTGCGTGGCGATTATATCTGTTTCTAGATCTTTAAGTAAGTTTATTTTAGCGCGCATACTTACTGCTGGTATATTTACCTCGTTGCCAACAAATGCTAGTAATTTACCCTGTCTATCTTTAAGCTTTTGTGTGTAGGGAACAATATATTTTAAAGTATCAGCAGTCATAGAATGATGCAGCACGATTAATTCATAATCTGCGATATCTGCCTGTTGTTGGGCAACATTTATCGCTGTAGTGGTATATGCTGGGTGTTGTTTAAAAGCATCTAGCCAGTCATCATAATACGATAATTGATCGGTATACGCGGCATATAAAACCAAAGTACGCATAAACTAAAATACCGTGTCTAAAATTATTTTTTCGATATCTTTAGCTGCAGTACCAACGCCATAATCACTGATTGCTTTTCTAGGCGCATATTCAGCAACTTGCCATAAACGATTCCAGCCTGCGGTAATAGTCTCTACCCATTCGGTTTCATTACGTAAAGTAATACATGGCACTTTATGAAAATAAGCTTCTTTCTGTAAACCACCAGAATCGGTTAAAACATATTTAGCTTTGGACAATATAGCTTGCGTCTCAAAATAACCTAGCGGTTCGATAAAATGTAGTAGTCTAGAGTTAAAAATCATTGCAGCAATTAATTTTTGCGTTCTAGGGTGTACTGGGAATATAACCTGCAAGTTATGTTGTTCGGCGAAATTTATCACGTAATTCATGATATTTTGTAAGTTAGCAATTGATTCGGTAGATTCAGCACGATGGATAGTTAAAAAAGCGTAATCTTGCGCAGTAAGATCAGCTAATTTATTATGCTGCTGATCAGTAATCGCGTTAATTGCAAATAAAGTCGCATCGTACATCACATCACCGGTATTAAATACGCCCTTAGTAATGCCCTCAGCACGCAAATTATCTACCGCCGTACGAGTTGGACAGAGTAAAATGCTACTTACATGGTCAGTAAGCACGCGATTAATTTCTTCTGGCATAGTACGATTAAAAGATCGTAAACCTGCTTCCACGTGAATGACTGGTATATTTAATTTAGCTGCGGCTAGCGCGCCAGCCAAGGTCGAGTTAGTATCGCCATACACTAATACGGCGTCTGGTTTTTCAGCAATTAATACTTGCTCAATAGCCTCTAACATACGCCCGGTCATTTGCCCATGCGCCCCACCCTGAATATCTAGATAATAAGCAGGCTTAGGAATCTGTAACTCAGAAAAAAATATATCTGACATCATGGCATCATGATGTTGCCCGGTATGCACTAAAATTTCTTCTATCTGCGGATGACCTTTGAATATGCGAGACAAAGTTGCAGCTTTTATAAACTGCGGTCTTGCGCCAACTATTGTTACAATGCGCTTTTTCACATTAAGCCTCTATCTCGCTAAGAAAATACGCATGCTTGGCTATATTAGCCTGAATTAATGATTTATTTTGTATGGTCCAGTCAATGGTTTTTTGTAATCCATCTTTTAGCGAAACTTGGACTCTAAAACCTAGTTCTTGCGCGGCTTTTTCGGTCGAGCCAAAGCGCTTACCTGATCTATCCCATGGGCGTGCAGGCAAATATTCAATCGGCGTTGGATTATTGGTTATTTTATTAACCGTTTCAGCTAATTCTTTAATCGTAGTCTCAATACCAGAAGCTAAATTATATACCTCGCCAGCTTTACCCTTAAGACCGCAAGCCATTAAGCCAGCGACTATATCATCCACATAAATAAAGTCGCGTGAAGCTTGACCTTCGTTTTCTAATGGCAAAGCTTCTTCATGTAGCGCCTTCCAAATAAAAGTTGGAGTCACATTACGCCATACGGTAGCTGCAGTGCCGCGCCAATTTCCAGCGCCTAAAATCTCGCGTGGTCCGTAGACGTTTTGAAAGCGCGCTTTGACAAACGGCAATTTGAACTTCATCCAATAATAATTGCCGTAAAATTCACCAAATATTTTAGAAATCTGATATGGACTGTCATGGTATAACGATACTTCAGCGTTTTCATCAGTTGCGTCGACATCATCGTAAGTCTTTTTAGCTACAGTACAACCAGCAGAAGAATATACTAGCTTTTTAAGCTGGGTTATATTTTTAAAGTGTTCGCATATTTTTAGCGTAGTTAAAGTATTATTGGCATGATCAGCAATAGGATCATGAATACTAGATTGATTACCATGATAAGTTGCTAAATGAAACACATAATCATAATCGGTGCCAATTTTAGCCAATATGCGATCATCAGCAATTGAACCAAATACGAAATTTACGCGTTTATCTGCTGGTAAATTTTTTGCTTCTGCGGACAATAAGTTATCAACCACCGTAATAGCAGCGACGTTATCTTCTAGCAATTTGTAACATAAATTACTACCAACAAATCCAGCGCCACCAACTACCAGTACTTTACTTTGTGCATATGACATATAAATCTAACCCTAATATTTTTGCTATATTGTTTAAGAATAATTTACGCAAGCTACCGTCCCAGTTCTCGCGCCTAATCTGGACACTGGAGAATTTAGCGCATAATTTTTTATAATGACTAACTGAAGCTAATTCAGTAAACGGCGCTGCTTCTGCATCAGAATTGGCGTCATATAAATATGCGTCATCTGGAAGTAGTCGCACTGGATTTTTTGGATTTAAAAACACTGTAAAAAGTGATTTTTTTAGCATCCGCCAAGAATGCTTGTTATAACACATAAATAATAATTTACCGCCAGGCTTTAATACCCGGAAAGCTTCATTTATACATTTTTCAACGCTACCAGTATGATGAAAACAACCAATAGATACCACATTGTCAAAAAACGCGTCAGGAAAATTTAAATTATGACAACTTTGTACTGTAGCCTGACGCGGTCTACCCAGATAACCCAGACGAGTATTCACCACATCTACCGGCCCTTGCGCTATATCTGCCGCAAAATAATTGGCGCTTTTTTTAGCCAAATATGTCGAAGCTGTACCATAGCCTAAGCCTATTTCTAAAACATTATTGCCAGCTAATGCTAATTGATCAAAATAGCCAGCTAAATATGGGTATATATCAAAATACCACTGATCAAAAATGCTTAATGATGGTTCAGAAAAATCATAAATTCCTAACTGCTCTGCCAACCCGGTGCCACATAATTCGTCCCAGAATATTTTATTCGATTGGTCAATAACTTCGGTAACCTCAGAGACTTCGGCAACTTCACTCATATCTATTCTCCCTTCTTACATATGACATATATATTTAGCCCCAGTATTCTGGCAATATTATTTAAAATATATTTGCGCCACCTGTTATCACAATTTTCATAAGAAATATCTATTTTCGCAAATTTAGCACATATTTTGCGGTAATAACCTCTAGAGCCTAGCTCAACAAAAGGCGCCGGCTCAGAAGCAGTATTAGAATCAAATAAAAACGCATGCTCCGGGCTTAGTACTAATGGGTTTTTTGGGTTTAAAAAAATTGCCAACGGCGCACTACGTAACATGCGTAACGAATGCTTGTTGTAACACATAAACAATAACTGCCCACCTGGCTTTAACACTCGGTATGCTTCAGCAATGCATTTTTCTACGCTACCAGTATGATGAAAACAGCCAATTGATACGATATTATCAAAATAATTATCAGCAAATTTTAGCGCGTGACAACTCTGGATAGTAGCCTGTTGCGGCTTATTTAAATACGCCAAACGCGTATTCACCAAATCAACAGGCCCCTTGGCAATATCTACTGCATAATAATCAGCAGCTTGTGCAGCTAAATAAGAAGAAACAGTTCCGTAACCTAAGCCAATCTCTAAAACATTATTGCTCGCTAGTGCCAGACGATTGAAATTTTTTTTTAAAAACGGGTAAAAGTCAAAGAACCATTGATCAAATTTAGCTAACGACTGCGCTGAAAAATCAGTTATACCAAGCTTTTTTGCCAGCACCGTACCACACATCTCATCCCAAAAGACTTGATTAGCTTGATTAATTGATTCCGCAGCAGTTATGACGCTCATGCTTCTTCTTTAACCTCTTTTAAGTGGGTAAAAGTCTCTTCTAGGCCATATTGTTTATAATAAGCAATAGTTTTTTCTACACCTGTAACTAACGGCACTTTGGCAGTCCAGTTAAATTCCGACACTGTACGTGATGGATCTAGTAATATAGAATACACATCATCTGGTTGACGCGGTTTTACTTCTACGTTCATCTGTATATTTAACGCTGTGGTTGTTGCATCGAATAATTCTTTAATCGAAACATCAGAGCCAGAAGATAAATGATAAGTACCCTTGCCAGTGCCATCTATCGCTTGCATAATACAAGCAATCATGTCATCAATATAAACAAAGTCACGCCGTGTATCCATAACAAAACATGGCTGATTAGTCGTCAAGCGTTTAAAGAAAGTTGGCAACGGACCACTGACATTACGTGGACCATAAGCGTTTGCTAGTCTAAAAGTTACGTAATCCAAGCCGGATAGATGCACGTACTCTTCACCTGCGGTTTTACTAATAGCATAGCTAGAGCCGCCTGGTAGAATTGGATGATTTAGCGTAACTGGCTGTTCAATTGGTTTGAGGCCATAACACAAAGCGGTTTGGAAATAAATCACCCGCTTCACGCCAGCTTTTTGTGCGGCTTGACAGACAATCGCGGTACCAGTTACGTTAGTTGCCGCATCTTCCTGCCAATTGTTAGGATCTTTATACGAAGCAGCTGCGTGGACTACGATATCTGGCTTAAATTGTTGCATAAGATCGTGCATCAATTTGGCATTACAAATATTATCTTCGACTATTTTTAACTTAGGATGACTAGTTAAATTATCGCGTCTGCCAGTAGCATAATTGTCTATGACTAGCACTTCATCGCCGCGCGCTAAAAGTCTGTCAGTAATGTGCGAACCGATAAAACCAGCGCCGCCTGTAATAAAAACTTTCATAATAATCTCCTGTAGTACTAACTACATTATCAAATTGCGATAATTCGCTTGTTGATCGTGAAACTCACGATGCCATAACTCGAGGCTTAATAAACCCCATATTTTTCTAGAAAACTGCCCAGACTGATCCATATTTTTTAATACTATTTTTGGATCATAAAAACCACGTGTCTGTGCTACTTGTGATGAAAAAATATCATACACAAATTCTTTTAAAGGCCCAGCAAACCATTCTTTCAATGGCACTGGAAAGCCCATTTTATCTCGTCGATTTAATATTTGTTCTGGTATTTTGTCTTTAAAGCCCTGTTTTAATAACGCTTTCATTTTGCCACCGGGAAATTTAATATCAGCCGGGATAGTTGCCGCAAACTCTACTAACGCATGGTCTAAAAACGGCACGCGGGATTCTAGGCCATGCGCCATACTCATGCGATCTTCTACTTGCAATAAAGCTGGGAGTAAACACTTGAAATCAAAATGAGTCATTTTATCAAAATAAGCTTCTTTGGCGACGTTTTGTTTATTGTTAAATATATTTTTAAACCTATCTAGCAGTGCTGCTTTATCAAATAATTGCCAGTCAATTTCATCTTTAGTATCAAGTGAGCGATCTATTAGTCTAAAATATCGCTCGTCTAACGATCCAAATAGGCCGTCTTTCCAGAATTCTTTGATTAACGGCTTATATTCTTGTAATAATGTTAGGTTAGGAATAATCGATTCTGGAGTTACGACAAAATTGCCATTTTTATAAGTCCCATCTATAGCCGCTTTAATACATTGCTCAAAATAAGCTATTACGTAACGGGCGTAACCACCAAATAATTCATCACCACCTTGACCGCCTAATACTACTTTTACATGCTTCGAGGCTAATTTAGACACCATAAACTGCGGAAAAGCCCCGGGACCTGCAACCGGAGTATCTAAGTGATAAATTACTTTTTGCATATTATCAATAAAATCTTGAGCGCTTATATCAGTTACAAAAAATTTAGTTTTTGCAAACTCTGCAGCTTGTTGCGCATATGGGCTCTCGTCATAACCCGGATGCTCGGTAAACTTACCATGAAAGCTGCCGTAAAAATTATTGTTTTGCTCGGCAGCCATAGCGGTAATTAACGTTGAATCGATACCACCGCTTAAATAGCTGCCTACTGGTACATCGCTTACTTGGTGATATTTAACAGACTCATCTAATAAATTACGTAATTTTTCTTCAAAATATTCAGCCGAGTGTTCGTAATCAATATTATAAGTTACATCCCAGTATTTTTTAATATTAAGCTGTTTATTTTCTAAGATTAATATATGCCCTGGCATTAGCTGTTTGATATCAGCAAATAACGTATCTGCACCTAAAGTATACTGAAAAGTTAAATACTCAGACAAAGAGTTATTATTAGTAGTAATATTATTTAAAAACGGCAATAAAGCTTTCATTTCTGAGCCAAACACAAACTGCTGCTCATTGTTAATATAATACAATGGCTTAACGCCAAAGCGATCGCGCGCACAGAATAATATTTGTTTAGCTTCGTCCCAAATTGCAAACGCAAACATGCCGCGCAGGTGATCAACACAACTGTAACCATAACGTTGATACAAAGCTAAGATTACTTCAGTATCAGAAGTTGATTGAAAATCATAATCTTGCAACAAAGAGCTTTTTAAGTCTTTATAATTATAGATTTCGCCATTAAAAACTATCGTAATACCATTAGGGCCATGCATTGGCTGATCAGACAGATTATCTAGGCCGATAATACTTAAGCGATTATGCGCTAAATATATGCCTGAAGCAGTAGTAAACGACGCAAAATTATCTGGTCCACGATGCTTTAGTAGATTAAAGTTAATATTATCTACTTTTCGCTTTGAAATTTTATTTATGAGCCCAAATATTCCGCACATTTTATACTACCCCACTGCCTGGCTTTGTAAATTTAGGCCAGATAATTTTTCCGATAGATATAAAGTCTCAGGAAAATCAATTTTTATATTCTTAATATTTAACAACTGGTTCTTAATCGCTAACATACGATCTAAGAATCCTATGTTCCCGGCATTGCTTTCAGAGAACTTTATTGATATTTCATTGGCTGTTAAATCAACTACAAAAGGCGAGCCTTTTAAATGTGATTGCAAAAATTTATCAATAATGCAGGTCTCAATAAAAATATGCTTTAGTCCTGGACATTTAGCATTGCCCATTAAGCTAGATAATTTTACAATTTGGAAAAAATCTTTGCGAGAAATATGAATTGAGTTATTAATAGCTAAATGTATAACTTGCGCCAATATACGAATAGATTCATAATGCCTATCTAACTTAGCTTTTATTCTCAATGCAATAGTAATTAGTTTTGTTTTTTGCAAAAATATATAGGCGTGTTTAGCTATTTTACGCAATAGGTAATTATTATTTTTCTCAAGTTGCTCAGGTATATATACGTAACCATTTTTTGCTATTTCTGCGACCACCTGATCAAACTTTGCAATCATGGCCTTATATGAATATTCTGCGTTTAAAGCAACCTCATTATATGTTTGCTCAGTTATAGTTTGCCACAATTTTGGATCTCGCAGCGCAGCAACTACTTCCTCGATATTAGAGTGGTCTTTTTTAAGTGGTACATAATGTCGCCATGGCTGTAATATTCCTGAGTACTTGCCTTCATATAGAATCATTAAAGTACCAAGTGCCGCACATTCAAAACATCTGGGTGATATTTGATTAACGTATATTAAGTTATCTAATCCCGGGAAAAATATTCTTTCTATTTCTGCAAAACTAGCATTCGGGTAGTTCTTTTCATAGGCCTCTACGTTTTTTCTAATTTCACCGGTAAAATCAAAGACACTGGCACCACTTTCTACGCCCAAGGCAGCCTTAGAGCTTCTTAAAAACTCTGTCCATTTTTTACCATAAATACGGGCTCGCTCAGAATATGATAAGTCAACTTTAAGATTATACTTTTCAGCATCACGCGCAAAATCTCTGACTATAGTCCATTTTTCTTGCGCTAGACTGCCATATTGTGCAGACAGTTTTCTGGCTCGGTATACTACGTCTAATTTACGTGCAGCGTATGTAGGTCTGGTATGAAATAATGGTTTTAGATTTTCTGGTACATAACCAGTTAAAACGTTGATTTTTTTCTTTAGGTATGGCAGTTTTTCCGTAGGGTATACTTTTTCTATTTCATGCTCAGGTATACAGGTGAAAATTGCATCAATTTCTAGAAAATTTAACGCTGCATGCACCCTGTTTACTAGTCGATATTCATCCTGAATAAAAATTATTTTTAAATTTTTAAATTTTTTAAGCAACAATCTAAAGCGCAATGGAAATCTTTGATCAGATAATAATGAAACGGTATAATGTATAACAATAACGTCAGAACGCATAAATTTGTTGATATTTATTTCGCGCGGATTTGACAGATCGATCAGGTCGATTTTATTTTCGCTAAAATTAGCAAAAGAATTTATGTGGTCATAAACTGTTTCGGCGATTACTTCGCCATAAATCAAGATTGATATTTTTTTTTTGTTTGCAATTATTTTATTCATTTAATATTAATTCCACCCTAAACCCTGACTAATTCTAATAAATTTTGCTTAACCGCATTTACTATATATTCAGCATCTGCAGCTTGCACATAACCACTCATCGGCAAGCTCAACACTCGCGCAGCTAGTTTTTCACACACCGGCAGCGCGCCACCAGTAGCAGTCAAATAACCACTGTAAGCCGTTTGCAAATGTATCGACTTAACGTAATACACCATACTAGGCACACCCTGTTGTTTAAGATCAGTCATCAATTGCGTGCGATCAATATTTTCCGGCAAGCATACTGTATACTGCGCCCATGCAGAGGTTGTATCTGGCATTACCACTGGCACCGTAACTACATCGCGCAACGCCGTATTATATAAATCCGCCGTACGCTGTCTGGCGACTAATTCGTCTGGGAATACTTTCAATTTTTCAATTAAGATCGCCGCCTGGAGCGTATCTAATCTGCCGTTCATACCAATGCGTACGTTGTCGTATTTATCTGCTCCTTGGCCATGCACCCGCAAGCTTTTAATTACTTTTGCTAATTCATCGTCATTAGTAAATATCGCGCCACCATCACCATAACAACCCAAAGGCTTAGCTGGGAAAAAACTGGTCGTCGCCATATCACCAATATTGCCAACTTTACGACCACGGTAACTGGCACCAAAACTTTGTGCACCATCGGCCATGACCCACAAATTATGCTCATCCGCAATTGCTTGAATCGTATTGTAATCTGCTGGTTGGCCAAACAAATCTACCGGTATGATCCCTACTGGTTTTAAACCAGCACGTTTCGCAGTTAGTATCCCCTGCTGTAAACTCGCAGGATCAAGATTATACGTATCTGGCAAGCTATCAATAAATACTGCGGTAGCACCAACCCACGCCACAACTTCTGCGGTCGCGGCAAACGTAAAACTTGGCACAAATATCGCATCGCCTGGCCCCACGTTTTTCGCCATCAGCCCTAAACCCAAGGCATCAGTACCGTTAGCACAGCTAATTGCATGCTTCACGCCACAAAACGCTGCTAATTGCTTCTCAAACTCAGCAACCTCTGGACCCATAATATAATTACCATGATCTAGCACCCGCTTAATTGCTGCATCTAGCTGTGGGCGAATTAGCGCTTGCTGCGTTTTTAGATCAATAAATGGTACTGACTTGTGCATCTGTAATCTCTTCTAAATGTTGTTCTGCATTTACGCGATATAATCTACCTTCGCGGGGACAAACTAAATCCACTCCCAACTTTTCACCGGCATGACTTACCCAACCGATTTGCTTAGCCGGGTTACCGACCATTACCGCATGCGGTTTAACGTTTTTAGTAACCACTGCACCAGCGCCAATTAAACTGTACGCGCCTAAACGATTGCCACACACAATAGTCGCATTGGCCCCAATCGTAACACCACGCTCGACATGCGTTAAGCGAAATTCGTCTTTACGTTCAATCTCTGCACGTGGATTATGCACATTGGTAAACACACAAGATGGCCCACAAAATACGCCATCTTCTAATATCACGCCCTTGTATAAGCTTACGTTGTTTTGAATTTTACAATTATTACCGACGATCACTTCTGGGCCGATCATTACGTTTTGTCCAACCACGCAATTTTCACCAATTTTGGTACCCTTAATAATGTGTGCAAAATGCCAAATCTTTGTACCAAGGCCTATATCACAACCAGCATCGACAATTGCTGTATCGTGCGCGTAATAACTAGTAACCCCAGGATTTAAACTAATATTTTTATGCGTGTGTAACGAACGCTGTGCGGCATCTAACACTTGTAGTACACGCAAGCCCTCTTGTGCATCAGTTCTAGGTTGCGAATTATTCTGTACACTATCGATAAAATGTTGGCATTCAAGTTTCAATGGCTCAGCCTGCTCTAATTCTACTTTGATCAAATCTGCTTTTGCTGCTTGCGGTAAACCATCGACCCAATTTACTTGATGTGGGTATAACTGTAATTTTTCTTCCCATGGCAAGCCATCATCGAATACTGCCATGCCACGATCACCTACGACTACAAGTTTTTGTTCTTTGTAGGGGTGCAACCAAGATACAAATATATGCGCTTGAATGCCGTTTTTAAAAGTTAAATGCGTGGTAGTAATATCCTGAATACTCGGATTCAAATAACACATGCCTGTAGCGTATACTGTTTCTGGTAAATCACCAGCTAGACTTAAAATCATCGAAATATCATGCGGCGCGAAACTCCATAGAATATTTTCTTCGTTACGGAATTTACCTAGGTTTAAGCGGTTAGAATAAATATACTGCAAGCGACCCAACTTGCCTGCCGCGATTAAGCTTTTTAGCTGTAAAAATGCTGGGTGATACTGTAACAAGTGCCCGACCATAAGTTTCAGATTTAATTTTTGCGCTAAATCACACAGCCGTTTTGCTTCATCGACATTTAACGACAAAGGCTTTTCGACAAATACGTGTTTGCCAGCTTTTAAGGCTTTTTCGGTTAAGGCATAATGCTGTGCAGCTGGAGCGGCTATTACTACCGCTTCGAAATCGCTATTTAGGACTTGCTCTAAAGTTAAAGCTGGGATGTTATATTGCTTGGCGGCGGCAGAAGCTAAGATGGTATTGGCGTCACAAACGGCAGCTAATACGCCTAATTCAGCAAAATTTCGCACCAGGTTTTTACCCCAATAACCACAACCAATAACAGCTAGTTTGATGTTAGGAGTAATAGACATAATTTGGGGCCTTATGTGGGAAAAACAGCGCAATCAGAATTGTATCGGACGCTAAGATGGCAGTCAACTTTATTGTCCTGAATCACCCCATATGCAACTGATTTTCGCCTAATTTAGAGCTCTAACTGCCAGCAGTATTCTTGAAATATAACCGAATGCTCTTCTCATATATGCACGCAACCGCTTTGCTAAGAAAATTAGAATCAACGAAATATAATCCATACAATATCTACCATATAAATAAATTTTTATCTTCTTTCTCTTATTAATGTAATCGTAAAATATGCGGAACTGTGAATTACGTTCATCTTCACTACTCCAGACCCTGTCAGGCAAACAAAGATCTTTATTAATGGAATAAAGCCAATACTTATCACCAAATATCTCTCGCTTGCCGTATAGCAACAAATATTTTAAGTAATCATGCGCCACCATGTTATGCGGGCTAACATACAAACCAGGAACAAAAAGAGAACTTATAATTAAGCTAGAATCAGGAAATGATTCATAATACTTTAAAGCACCGTAAGAATAAAAATATGTTAACGATCCCCAAGATTTGTCAATTGGTAACGATAAAAATACAATGCCTGGATTACCTAAAACTATGCCTTTAGTAGCAAGACATAAGGCTTGAACCATGGCGCTATAATCATGTGTAACCCCACCGCATAAAGAGCCTGATTTATTTAAGATTTGTAAAATTAGCTCTTTGCTATAACAGCCAAAGCAGATCTTACCTTTTACATAGAACCCAGCACTTTGACTCGGTCTTGGCAATTGTCCGCTCGCCTGTATTTCCAAGTGTTGTAACGGACTATATTCCTCATAACCATGGTTTTGCTGTACATATGAATTCAATAGTTCCCCGCCTAGAGTATCAGACTTTAAGTAATCGTCTGCAGAGCAAGAATAATACGTCCAATTAACAATTTCAGCATTAGATTCGGCAATAGCATCTGCTGCAAGATGCAAAGTATCAGGAAGCAGCATCATTTTATCTGTTAGAAATAATACATAATCGCCAGTAGCATATTGTAATGCAAATTCAAAATGATCTGGAGCAGATAAAACTCTTGGAGGGCTTACAAGAATTAGTTGTTTTTCCTTGATATATTTGTTTAGCTCGAGCTCGTTTCGTTGCTTAAATTCTGCTGTGGTTGAATTATCAGAAACAATTAGTTCAATGTTTTTATATTTCTGGTTTAACGCATAATGTACCGCTAAACACATAAGTTCAGTTCGATTTTGACTTGGAATAATAATAGAGAATTTCATATCAAGTACCTTTTAGCTTATTCCAATGCATTATCGTAGCTCGCACTACAGGAATAAGTTTAATTGTTTTAGTAAATAAGTACCAAACTCTATATGAAAATCTATCCAGCTTCAATTTATTAATATGATTAATATATTTTTTAACTATTTCAGAATCATAGTTTTCCTCAAGAAGCAATATAAAGTTGGGATTTTTGTAAGAGACACTATAATTGTAATAACCTCTTATTAAGCGAGATACAATAGAAAGCTTTACATTTACTGGGATATTTTTAAAATATACATTTACAATATTGCTAGCTAGACGATCAAAAACAGTTTCTGGATAATAATGAGGCAGCCTGGTATTTGCGTTCCAGTTATTAGTTGTATTTGAGAATCTTGTCTGCTGTAAAAAAATTCTCGAGCTTGTAATAAATGGTTGATTAAGACAACGACTTGCAAAAAACCCTACCGGATAGTTATTCCAGAGAGCGTAAGCATCATCACCATTTGCAATATTAAATGTATGGACTTCACCCAGACAAGAGCTACGCACAAACACACCACCGCAACCGGAAAATAGCAAGGTGTGAAGATTCATCTCTGTCAAATTGTAACTGGTTTTATCAGACAAAATTACCCGATACCCATTACCAACTATAATACTACCAAGTATAACGTTACACGAAGATTCTTCAAATTTAGCAATTAAATAATCAAGGTGCTCAAACTGAAAGTCATCTTCATCAGAAAGCCACGTGACAATTTGGCCAGAAGATAGTTTTGAAATTTCAAAGAAATTAAGTGTTCCTTGATTTTCAGGTGCAGAATAAACTTTTAGTCGGGAATCATTAATTGCACCAAGTTTATCTAGAGTATTATCTGTCGAACAATTATCACGAACAATGACTTCAATATCCGTGCGACCAGAGTTTAACAAATTCTGTACACAACCAAGTACAATTTCTGCTCTATTCCTTGTACAAACCAAGAAAGAAATCTTTGGTTTATCGCATTTATCCGTAGATTCAATCATTAAATTTCACCATTTAATAAATCAATGACTGAGATAACTTCCCCACCACTTTTAATAAAATCAGTGAGTAATTCTGATATTTCTTTTATATATGCATAGTTAAAGACAATAACTTTGTCTATTGAATCTCTATTAATTGAATCAGGCCCTTTAATTTGGAAACCAGTTACCGGAGTATAACATCCATGAAGATTCGGATTGCCATCTACAACAAATTCAAGATGATTCTTATTCAAACCACTCATTGCCAAAGTAGTTACTCCACGCCCCCATCCACCGTAACCTACAAATCTCTTTCCTTGCAACTTACCATCTTCAATATAGTTACGTAATCTAGCGAATGCTTTTGAGACAATTTCCTGAAAATTCAATAAAGTGGATAGTTTATCCAACTCTGGTTTTTCAAATGAAGCAAGATTTGCTGATTCGACTAGACTGCTGCCAAAGGGCGTGGCAACTATCAGCATTGAGCTACCACGACAAATGCTCTTATCAAGGAAATTAAAATCAATTATTCTTAGGCCATATCGATGAAGAAATCTTTTCATAGAACCATAGTATAAATAAGTAGCATGTTCATGACCAAATAAAGCAGTTTCGCACTTCGTATAAATATCAGCTAAATCATGTACTTCTAGTAATAACACTCCTCTTTTTGGATCCAAAACCTCACAAACGGTTTCAAGAAATGGCGCAGGATCATATAGATGGTCAAACGTATGAAGAAGAACAAAAAACTGTACTTTTTGAAAATCTGCTGGGATTAACCCCAAAGTATCTTTAGTGAATAAAGCATTTATGACATTGACATTATTTTTTTTTGCTAAATCACACAAATTCTCTGCTGCTTCAAAACCAATAGAATTTGCTCCCGCACGATTAAACAAAGATAATAAATAGCCATCTGCGGCACCGACTTCAATTATTTTATCACCTTTTTTTAACCCTAAATGAGTCTGGCAATAACTTACAAGCGCCTCCAAGTAATTGTTCATGAACTTGGAATTAGATGCTACATATTGATAACTTTGGTAATACTCTGAGAGATTGACATCATGTTGTGTTTGAACGCTACAACAGTCATTGCAAAAATATAACTCCATTGGATATGAAAATTCTGCACCACGCTTATCTTCTGTTATCAACTCGTCAAAAAATGGAACGTTGTCAAAATGCATAAACTTATTTAAACTTTCGCCATCACAAAGGCGACAGTTCTTTCTTTTAGTTACCAAATATTTCATTTTTTTGGTTTCCTTTTATAATGGCTAGACGATGTAAAGGTGATTCATCAGAAAGATATTCCAATGCTCGATTTCTCAATGAAGATGCTTCTTTTATAGCATATACAAAAGGTAAATCCAACGTATTTTTTGAGGGTCTTTCAAGATTCAAAAAACATATTTGCTGTTCAACATATTCTCTTGCAACTGAATCAATTAATTGATTGCCAAGTAACGCAGCAGAGATGCAGAGTCGATCATCAAGTGCACCACCTTCAAAATAGCTTTTGGTACAATATAGCATCTCAGCAAGCGGTCTACGTTTAGAAGCCCAATCAGCATCAGAAATAATAGGGGTACCAGATGTCTGTTCACCAGTATATACAATTCCTGGCTCGTTTGTGAAATTAAGAGTTACATCTAATTCAGGCCCATAACAATGAATAATCCTCTTTCGAAAAAGTGAATTCCTCGATAAAGATATGGTCATTAACAAACCTTCAGTTAATACTCTTAATTCTACTTCACTGCCGCCATTCAATACTTGAATAGTTGACTCTAGTATACTGATTTCCCCATAAGTGGCTAATATAATAGCAGCAACATGTGGAAGCACGTCGTAAATTATCGGGGTGGTGGAATCATATCTTTTTTGCTCTCCATACCTAAACTCTCCTTGAGGATCAGCCCAATCGATATGGAGACGAGAAATTTTTTTACCAGAAAGCCAATTTCGCTTAAATATATGCAAATAATCAGCAAAAAGATAGGTATTAGCCGAGAAGATCTTAAGCCCTAGTTTTATGGCTTTATCTAACAGGTAATTTGATTCCCTAAGAGAAAAAGTCAAGGGTTTCTCACTAATAACGTTATATCCAGAATCTATAGCTCTTTCTATAAATACGCGATGCAGATAAGCAGAATTAGCTACTATAGCTACTCCTATAGTTGGCGCAGAACATGCGTCAATATGATTAATAATTCTCAGCTGTGCATTTCTTTGGTTACTGCTCACCCAATTTAACAAATCTTTATCTGGAGCATCAACAAGCAGCCTAATGACATCTTCAGGCCCTAGCATTGCAATCAACTCATGTGCAATGATTCTAGCCCATCGCCCTCCACCAATAACTAACCACTGTATATTATGCATAATATTTTATATTATGTGCCTTATTTCACCACTATAGCCAGATGACATCAAATATTCTTCAATTTCGTTCTTTATATGCCAAGCTAAGTTAACAAGCACTGGGGGATTGAGTGTTTTTATTTGCGAATCCTTTAATATAGGTATTTTAGTACCCGGAACAAGATTACCAATTTTAATCGATGCATCTTGCTCAAACACACCATCTATGACGTCAGAGTCAATCCCCAATAACTTAATTAATATTGCTGCCCTTCCTGGAAAAGCTTTCGCGTAGACCTGAGAATACTTCTGCTTTAGCTCACGTAATTCGGATAATTTCGAAACCTTCCAAGACTCTATAAAATCTTTCATGTTAGAAAAACATTCTATATACCCTTTTTCCCGTTCAAAAATGCTGTCTAAATAAGTAGAGTCCATGTTCAATGATTTTTTATTCATAGTGACGCGAATATTGCCACCATATCTACCTGGAAACTCAATCTTCTGAATACCAAGATTTAATTTTTTTGCAATAAATTTAAATGAGGTTGCAGAGTAAGTTCTGGGATGTTCATGGTAGAAGGTGTCGAATTGACATGTTTCTAAAATCTTGCCTAAATAATGGTTCTCTATTATTAAATTGGTGTTATCGCCAATCACAATGGACAACGCTTTTAACAATGAATTAAGATCCTCAATATGGGCAAACACATTAGTAAAAGTTATAACATCCAACGTTCCAAAATCATTGTAAATTTTAGAAGCAATATCAAGATCAAAAAAGTTATTATAAACTTTAGCTACAAGCTCTCTAGCATCTATAGCAGCACCAGTAGGTTCTACTCCTACGCAAGATGCGCCTCTTTCTTTAAAAAAGTTTAACAACGATCCATCATTACATCCAACGTCTAACACAGTTTTGCCTGTAAGGTCTCCTACAACCTCCTCACAACTATTAACTAAATCTTTCATTCCATTTAATACGTCTTTTGTAAATCTTGCACGATAATGATATTCTGCAGGAAATAGATCTTTCTTGGGGATCTGAAATTTTTGATGTGCAGTTTTACAAGCGTTACAGAACAATATTTCTATTGGATAGTTTGCACAATCTACATCTGAACCAATCGGCTTCAGATCATCGCACATTGGATGACAACCAAGATCCAATACCTCAACCAGATTATCAGAATCACACACTTCACATTCATTAATAGATGCTAAAAATTTCATATTTCACCTAAATAGGTCTTATACCATTTAATGGTTTTAGTAAGACCATCGTTTAAACCAAATTTTGGCGACCATCCTAAAACCGTCCTAGCCTTGGTTGAATCTAAAAACTGACTATGAATTTCTCCATTGTTAATTCCTTGTACAACTGGGCTTATATTTGAACCTAGTTTTTCTAAAATAATTTCTGTCAGCTCCAGTACTGTTTTTGGCGCTTCATTAGAAAAATTAAAAGCTTCTCCTTTTAACTCTTGAGTCGACGTTAAGGATTCAGCTAAACTCATATAGGCACTTACAGCATCCTCAACATATATATAATCACGAATTAATTTGCCATCAGAACGAATGACCGGAGTTTTGCCTCTAATCACAGATCTAATTGTGCCAGGAATAATTCTATTCCAATTCAAATCGCCACCGCCAAAAAAATTACCACATCTAGTAATTGCAACTGGAAGGTCAAATGATTTAGCGTAACTAGTGCTTAGCATATCCGCACATGCTTTACTTACGTCGTAAGGGTATATAGCATCAAGCGAAGTAGTCTCTTTATACGGTAATTCTTTAACATCTCCATATGCTTTATCTGATGAAGCTACTACTATTGCTGATACCGTTTTCACATGCCTACATGCTTCTAGTAGATTCCATGTACCAGCTATATTAGACTCAAAAGTAGACAATGGATTATTATTTGCTATCGGAACAATGGTTTGTGCAGCAAGATGAAAAACAGTTTGTATTTGATACTCAGCTAATACACGCTCTAAAAACCGTGAATCAGCTAAATCGCCTCTCACTACAATCGCTTTTTTAAGTTTTTCATTTGATAACATCCTAGAATCTGGAACCCAATCCCTTAAAAGAACAACAACCTCCGCGCCCTGATTCATTAATTCTTCTAATAACCAGCCGCCTACAAGACCACTTCCGCCAGTAACAAAAACACGCCTATCTAACCAAAATTCATTCATTACCAAATTTTCCAAGGTGCACTACCAGAAATCCATAAACTTTCCAAATATTTAAGATCCCTCAGTGTATCCATACACTGCCAAAAACCATCGTGACAGTATGCTGCAAGTTGCTTCTCGGCAGCTAATTTTTCTAATAGCTCTGCTTCTAGCGAACTCTTTGCTCCTGTAATTAAGTCTAAGATCTGAGGCTCACATACAATGAAACCACCATTTATCCATCCCTCTCCTGCTTGGGATTTTTCGGTAAAGTTGGTTACTAATCCATCATTATCCATATGCAAACCGCCAAACCTTGCTGGAGGTCTGACCGCAGTAATAGTAGCTAGCTTTCCCTGTTGCTTATGGAACTTTATTAATTCTTGTATGTTTACATTTGCTACGCCATCGCCATAAGTAATCATAAAGGGTTCGTCTTTAACCCATTGAGCTAATTTTTTTACTCGACCACCAGTCATGGTTTCTAAGCCGGTATCTTCAAGATGGATAATCCATTCATCTTGTTCTCTCTGTAAAACTCTGCTTTTACCCTCACGGATCTGTACAGTAAGGTTTCCTGAATAACCAGCATACTCTATAAAATATTTTTTTATATAATCAGATTTATATCCCAGGGCTATAACAAATTCATTAAAGCCATGAGCGGCATATATTTTCATTATGTGCCACAATATAGGCCTACCGCCCACCTCAACCATAGGTTTTGGACGTGATTCTGTTTCTTCACTTAAACGTGTGCCAAAGCCACCGGCTAGAATTATAGTTTTCATGGATTATCTCTCATAATTAGGCACTGATACTAACAACTTTAAAATTAGTTGGCAAGGACTTAACATCCCACAACTAAAGCTATCTTGCTAAGGTAATATATTTCTATACGAGAGACAACACAAACGCCGGAACGAGCCCTGTTACAGGCCCGTTCCGGTCATATTAAAACACCGCCCTTGCACTAAATTAGAGACCTTTTATAAAATCACTAACGATCAAGAATAATGCTCCCAAAATATAGCCGTGGATGAAGCCAAACAACAAGCCCATCAAACCACCGACATAAGACGCATTAAACCCAATGTACAAAGAGCCCAACAAAGCTACAGCTGGTTCGCCAATTCCAAAGAACATGTCTAAGTATGCCAACAACAACATATGTATACCCAAGACCAAGCCTAGAACGACTGCCAAACTGCGCATTCCCAAGTCAATTTTACCCATTTCTATCACCCCCTCCAAATCATCTTTGGACAAAGGATTATAGTACAGGCCTAAGCGTTTATGTGAATTGTTCTGTATTTTTTAGCAGTATTGATGAATTGAACTCTTGCAGCAGCTTCTGCGCAAAATTTTCGAACGCGCCATTACTCATTAACAAGACATTATCGCCAGTTTGCAGGTTTTGCTGCATAGTTGCCAACAATTTAGATTGTTCGGTGAATACTCCGCCCGGTTTATGTGTATCTTGCCATATTTGCTTGATATCCCAAGTTAGATCATTCGGGTGAAAAAAATACACTTGATCGGCAGCTAGCACTGAGTCAGATAGAGTCTGTTGGTGAATACCGGCTTTCATAGTATTTGAGCCCACATCCACTACCGCAATAATTCGCTGCTGTGGCCCAACTAATTCGCGCAAACCACTTAAAGTAGTTTTTATCGCTGTTGGATGATGTGCAAAGTCGCTATATACTGTTATGTCTTGCGCAGCGATCTGCCCTTTTAGTTCTAAACGCCGTTTGACGCCGGTAAATTGATGTAATGCTAATAAACTTACCTCCGGTATAACTCCCACATTTTGTGCGGCAGCTATCGCCGCCAAGGCGTTTAATTTATTATGCTCGCCCAGTAACGAAAACGGCAAAGCTTCATAACCCAGCATGTTAAAATTGAACTTCGCAGCTTGCGTGCCAAAGCCAACAGTCGGCGTCCAACAGCCATTGTTTAATAACTGCTGAATGTTCTGATCATCTTGCCGATATACTATTAAACCGTTACTTGGCACCATACGCAGCAAATAATGAAACTGAGTTAAAATCGCGTTTAAATCAGGAAAAATATCAGCATGATCATATTCGATATTATTCAAGATAACAGTCTGCGGTCGATAATGCAGAAATTTCGAGTTTTTATCAAAAAAAGCACAATCATATTCATCACCTTCGATGACAAAATATTCACCAGCGCCCAACTCCGCTGAAACCCCAAAATTATTCGGCACGCCACCAATTAAATAGCCAGGATTTAAACCAGCGTACGATAAAATCCAGGCCAAAATACTCGCAGTAGTAGTTTTGCCATGCGTACCGGTGACAACTAACACGTGCTGATCACGCAGCACATATTCAGCCAAAAATTGCGGGCCCGACATAAATGCTAGCTTGTGATTTAATACATACTCAACTATATCCATGCCGCGCCGCATTACGTTACCGATTATTACCAGATCTGTATCTTTCGGCATATCGGCAATCGCGTAACCATCAGTAATAGTAATCCCGCATGCAGCTAGTTGGGTGCTCATCGGTGGGTAAATTTTGCTATCCTGCCCAGTTACTTCCATACCTAATTTAGTAGCTAACACAGCTAAGCTACCCATAAACGTGCCGCATATACCCAAAATATGAATTTTCATCTGTTCTTTACCTATTTATGCCCTAGATGCATAATACCGTTAAACTAAAGGGAGACAAACCAGTGCTCAAGAATGCATTATACGCCCAATCTGGTGGCGTGACCGCAGTGATTAACGCCCAAGCCTGTGGCGTAATCGAAACTGCCCTGCAGCATCCACAACAGATCGGCCAAATATTTGCTGGCTACAATGGCATTATAGGTGTTTTGCGCGAAGAACTCATAGATCTAAGTCAAGAAACAAAAGAGACCATTAATGGCTTAAAATATACCCCTGCAGGCGCATTTGGTTCCTGTCGCTATAAACTCAAAGATGCACAAACCCAGCCAGTAGAATACCAACGCTTATTATCCGTATTTAAAGCCCATAATATTGGCTATTTTTTCTACAATGGCGGCGGTGATTCACAAGATACGGCGAATAAAATTGCCCAATACAGCCAAGCATCTGGTTTTCCCATTACTTGCATTGGCATCCCCAAGACTATTGATAATGATTTGCCGTTTACTGATACTTGCCCAGGTTTCGGTTCAGTAGCTAAATACGTAGCAGTATCGATTTTAGAAGCTGGCTTAGATGTAGCATCCATGGCGGCTAGTTCAACTAAGGTATTCATTATGGAAGTCATGGGACGCCATGCCGGTTGGATTGCAGCCGCTGGTGGTTTAGCTGCTAATTCGCCCGATCAAGCACCACATATCATTTTATTTCCAGAAGTGCCATTTATAGCGGAAACTTTTTGCGCAAAAGTAAAAGAGTGTGTAACAAAATTTGGCTATTGTGCAATCGTTGCCTCCGAGGGCGTGCGCGATAGTAACGGCGTGTTTTTAGCTGCTAGCGAAACCAAAGATGCTTTTGGCCATACGCAACTCGGCGGCGTAGCACCAAAATTAGCTAACATTATTCAACAACAATTAGGCTATAAATATCATTGGGCCGTATGTGATTATTTACAACGTGCAGCGCGCCATCTGGCATCCCAAACTGATCTTGATCAAGCCTACGCCACTGGCAAAGCCGCCGTAGAATTTGCCCTCGCTGGTAAAAATGCTGTCATGCCAATTATCGTGCGTGAATCTAACTCGCCATACAAATGGTCGATTGACGCTGTAGAACTAAGTAAAGTCGCCAACGTTGAGAAAAAAATGCCTGCGGAATATATCAGCGCCGATGGCTTTACTATTACAGCAGCCTGTCGCGAATATTTGTTACCGTTAATTGCTGGTGAAGCATACCCAACCTATACCAACGGCCTACCAAATTATGTACGCCCTAAGAACCAGTTGGTCAGCAAAACCTTGCCGGAAATAGATTTTAAGCTATAGATAATTTTGATGCTTATAGTTAATATTGTAATTCTAGTCCATTTAATATTTTAGTTAACGAGGAGACCAAACATGGCGAATAAAGAACAAGGCCGCAAGAAAGAAACAAAGAAACCTAAAAAAGACAAAGATAAAAAATAAACGTACTGGCCGGCTTAAGAGCCGGCCGCTAAACGATGCAATTCAATGTAAAGGAGACAGTCAAATGGATGAATTAGATAAGATCTTTATGAGTTTACTAGAAACCGACGCAGAAGAAAGCGATGCCGGTCTTAAAATTCAGGAATTTATAGCCACTAATAAAGGTACAATTAAACCTGATAAAATTGCAAGTGCTATTGACAGAAAACAATTTAAGCAAAAAGCAAATCTAGCCTGGAATCTTAATGTATTACAGCTTTACTTTAAATGTACCACGCATGATCAAGCGTTTATCCAGCCAATTATGGATGTTTTATTCAGCAGATTTAATTTATTTGAACAAGCTCTGTTCCAGATGAATGAAAAATTTTATGATCCTTATTTGCAATATTTTCAACGTCAGGGAAAAGTAAAAATTAAACAAAACAATGAATTTGTATATCAGCGATTAGACATGTTTTTGAACGACACATTAAAGAACCCCTGGCAAGATAAATTAAATTTGTTGTCAACTTGGCAGAAGAGTCAGCATAAAGAGCTGTTAAAGCCTGTGATAAAAAATTAGTAACTACTCGCCCCCTAGCGCATGTTCGGATCGAAAATATTTTTCATAATCCTATTGACACGTATTTTTGGGTCTAATTTTGCTTATCCATAAATCCATTCCAAACATGCCGCTATAACGATCTCT